>Ga0256829_1001162_pt1 | contig 22605 bp, 21 predicted proteins | sample 131447metaG_FD_185979 | JGI IMG/M metagenome (GOLD analysis project Ga0256829, IMG submission 185979) | Hydrothermal vent microbial communities from Lau Basin, Pacific Ocean - 131-447 | ecosystem: Environmental > Aquatic > Marine > Hydrothermal vents | place: Pacific Ocean: Lau Basin | collected...
TGATAAAAATAATAATCGTATTTGAGCGGGAAATTGATCCGGTAAGCTTACGCAATGCCTGACTCATCAAGCGGGCCTGCAAACCCATGTGCGAGTCACCCATATCGCCTTCCAACTCGGCTTTCGGCGTCAGCGCCGCCACAGAATCCACCACGATAATGTCGAGCGCGCCCGAACGGGTTAGCATATCGACAATTTCTAGTGCCTGCTCACCTGAGTCCGGTTGTGAAACCAATAAATTATCTACATCCACGCCCAGTTTTTCAGCATAAGCCGGATCAAGCGCATGCTCGGCATCGACAAAGGCAGCCTGCCCACTCAATTTTTGCGCTTCGGCTATAGCATGCAGCGCCATCGTTGTTTTACCGGATGATTCCGGTCCATAGATTTCAACAACCCGACCACGCGGGTAACCACCCACCCCGAGCGCCGCATCCAGCGCCAGCGAACCGCTGGGAACAACGTCCACGGGTACTCTGGCATGATCTCCCAGACGCATGACAGTACCCTTGCCGAACTGGCGTTCAATCTGGCTTAAAGCTGTGTCCAAAGCCTTGGATTTATCTGACATATTATCCTCCCTCAGGTATGCGATTTTGCATCCCTACATTCAAACCTTTCCAGCCGACGGTATTGCGCTCCGTCCGCTTTAAGGATGGACTGGAACAGACACAGGTGATCGGCATGCCAGTAGAGCTTCCGGAGATGGCATCAACGCCTGCAATACGTACATTACAGACGCCGCATGACCTCCCGCCGCCAGCGTGATGTGGGCGCGAAACGGAGTCTCTCTGGCAGTATGGTTGCGAACGGTAGCATGCCCTGCCCGCCTGCAACAACGGGCAAGATGCTTTATGGCAAGGTTGGAAGATGGCGCATCCACCCCGACCCAGAAAACGCTGGGCTGCTCCGGCTTCGGAAAGATACCGCAAGCGTACGTATGCAGTGGCAGCATTGTGCCTGCAGCAGCCACCAGTCACGGATTTTCTGCTTGATTGCCTCGGAGATTTCCAGCGCGGCAAACAATCGCATGTCGCTTATGCAGGCGGCTCAAGCGCTGTGAAAACCTCACGATCAATTTCGCCACTGCGCAAGCGGGACAGATAATCCTTCAGGGCAGCAGCCACCTTTCCCTGCAATAAATACAGGGCAAGGAAGTTTGGAAAGGCCATACCCAACAACAACAGGTCGGAGAAATCGAGTATCTTGTCGGCGCTGACCAGCGAGGCGAGCACGACAAACATCAGAAAAATAATACGATACAGCATTGAAAATCGTTCGCCGAACACATAAGTCCAGCAGCGCTCACCATAATACGACCATGAAATCATCGTCGAATAGGCAAACAGCACAACCGAGATAGACAGAATAATCGGAAACCAGGAGATCACTGAACCAAAAGCCACGGCTGTCAGGGCTGCGCCCTTACTCGCTTCGACCAGAGCATGCTGCGCCGGCGCGTGGTAAACCCCGCTCAACACAATCACCAGTGCCGTCATGGTGCAAATAATAATGGTATCGATAAACGGTTCATACAGGGCCACAAAACCCTGCCGGATCGGATAGCGCACGGATGCCGCCGAATGAGCGATAGCAGCCGAGCCAATACCCGCCTCGCTGGAAAATGCAGCGCGTTTAAAACCCTGCACCATCACACCAACTGCGCCGCCAGCCACGGCTGTCGGCGCAAATGCCCCAGTGATAATGGAAGTAAATGCTGCCGGGATATCCGCGGCATGAGACAGAATAATCCACAGGCAGGCCGAAACATAGATAAACACCATGGTCGGCACGACCGCTTCGGCGGCATGAGCAATGCGGCGGATACCGCCGATAATCACCAGACCAACAGCGCCGGCCATAAATACGCCGAATACCCATGGGTAGGTGTTGAAAAACGGCACCTGGTTCTGCACTGCGCCCAACGCCTGCGATACCTGAAATGCATTGCCTCCGCCAAAAGATGCGCCTATGCATAGCACGGCGAACAATCCGGCCAGCCCCCGCCCTGTGCGAACCATGCCCTTTTCGGCAAAACCTTTCGACAGGTATTGCATCGCTCCGCCCATCACCCGCCCATCGCTGCGAAAATCGCGATACATTTGTGCCAGCGTCACTTCGGTAAACTTGGCTGTCATACCGAAAAAACCGGCGATAATCATCCACAACGTCGCGCCTGGGCCGCCAATACTCACGGCAATGGCCACACCGGCGATATTGCCCAATCCAACCGTAGCGGATAATGCCGTGCTAAGCGCCTGAAACGGGCTGACTTCTCCCTTATCCTCGGCTGACTGATATTTGCCGCGGATAATACGTAAGGCATGGCCCATCATGCGTATGTTGATAAAGCCGAATCGGAAGGTTAGATAGACCGAGCCAATAACTAACCAGGCGACAATAAACGGCACTATCCCCTTACCCGGCATCACATCATAGAACAGTACGCTGCCCAGATAACCGTTGATATCGCCAAAGAATGCATCGATACCGGGAGCGCCTTCGGGCTGGGCAAATGCCAGTTGGGGCAGCAACAATAACGCCAGTAATATTATCAGCTTCATGGTTTAAATATCCTCTAGTCCAGCTGTTCGATCAAATTTTCTGAAAGCTTAACGTTGACTGACATAACAACCTCCATGCAGACATTCGGAAAGATGCAAGTTTTGTCTACGCCAACAGGATCACTGCCTTGGCCGCCAGCGCGGATGCGGCCAGACGCCGTTAATGACATAGCTCTTCTTGCCCGACGACAATGAACCGCTCATCGCGCCATCAGCCGCGACAAGCGCAGCGCCGCGATAGCGATTGCCATGACTGGTCAGATGAATATTGGAGACTTCAATAGCCCTCTTCTGAACCTTGAACCTGAATTTTAGCTTTTTAAACTTAGCTAACCGCTTCGTTGCTCTTTTCGCACCCATCTGTTTACCACTATCTTTCACTTTCAGGTCACCCTGTTTTACATACGGCGACCACGCGCCACTGTAAACGGTCACATCGCCATTGCTACGCTGCCATGCGGCAATTCCTGTCACAGGCAGCATCCCTTTTAATTCAATATTAGCCTGCATCCTGCCCGAAATATTCGCCTGCAACCATCCGCTCATCCATGGCATCTGCTCCAGCCGCACATTTCGCGCCTTGACTTTTCCATGGATGCGCAATATTCCTGCCGCCGGTTCGAGCATGAGCTCATCCGTTTTCATTTCGCCGCCGGCAAAGCCGACCTTGCCGTGCTCCAGCGTGATAAGGCCATGCGAAAATTGATAATCCGCAACGATATTTTGCCATTGATAATCGGCTATATTTACGTCCATCCGATGCAGCTTCCCGCTCAGGCGTAAATCAGACCATAACGCAGGCAAGGCAGGCATCATCTGCCAATTCAGATGGCCGTTCAAGACATCCACCCAGCCTCGCTGCGTAGGCAGACGGAAACTACCCTTGAGATCAGCCTGCCCCAACCTGCCGCTCACGCCCAGATGATCGCTGCTAACCACGCTGCCCAATGCCTTCAGGCTGCCAGTTAGCTGCCAGCCCGGCGTACCCATTTGCTGCAATTTCCACTGACCATTGGCAGCCACCAGATCGTCTGTATTATGCCGCCAGACCAGCCCTCCCTGATCAACATCGACACGCCCGCGATATAACTGCAACCAGGCCGGCAGACCAAGTTTTTTATCCCTCAAGTCATTCAGATCGAGCCGAAGCCCGGCAAGTTTCAGGCTGTCGAGCTTCTTTCCCTGGCGATATTCAAGATGGTCAAGCTGTGATGCGCCCAATACGCAATGGTTCAGTTGCACTGTATCAGGCTGACTAATGTGGGACTGCCAGTCAATGCTTGTACGACAACGGCCCGCAACCCCTCCCGGCTTCAGCCACTGTTTGCCATAGTTGAATACGGCTTTACCCGCATCAAAATCAAACTGCAGAGATGAGTGTCCCGGTTGCCGTTGTAACACCACCTCAGCCTGCAATGATCCACTACCGGTCAGTTCAGGCGCTAGATGCAGATGTGACAACAACAGATTACCCAGTGGTTGCCACACGCCATCTGCCAGTTGCCCGGATGCCAGTTTTATCTGCCAACCTTTTTTTTGCGCATGTAAGCCATCATTGCTTTCAGCCTGCACATGCGTGTTACCCTCAAGCCCGGGAAATGACATCAGAGCCTGACCAGTCCATCCGTCACTATTCCCATGCAAAGCGGATGCAATCAGCTGCATGTCCGGCAGACTGAGCATTTTCTTTTCATGCAGGAACGACAGATGATTCAGTCCAAGTTTGCCCGTTGCCTGCCAGATATCATCATGCCAGTGGAGCATGCCTGTGAGACGGGTATTGCCCGCCAGGGGGAGCGAAACAGCGTCCGGAAGCAGCTTGATCCACGCCTTAACCGGTACGTTGCGTGCATCCAGCCGGCTCTCGCAGCGACCCGCCAGACAATGGCCATCCAGGGCAATGACAGCGTTGCCTTGCAGGTGAATAAAACTGTCGTGCCAAACCAGTTCGCCTTCAGCCGGGTGGCTGATCTTGCCGCGCAAGCGCACCTGTTCCTGTTGTTCAGACCCCGCTGCTACGTTGTCCCTTGCCTCAATTTCACCGAACAGCGACCAGCCACGGCCCCTTGTAATATCCATTGTCAGACTGCCGGTAAGCAGCTGATGTTGCCGGCTGAGCCATTTGGTCAACATCGCAGGCGCCACTGTTACCAGCAATGCAGCAGGGATTGATTTCATGGTTACTTTACCGAAGCCGGACATAACAGCACCCGCGCGAAACAGCAGTTGAGCATGCCCCTGCAGCGCATAGCCCTTCTGCCGGGCCGAGACTTCCAGTAATGTTTTACTGTTCAGGCCGATATCGCGCACATCCAGGTGCAGGTTTCCCAACCGCGAAACGCCGGCGGCATCGTCAATTGTACTACGAAACAGTTCTATCCGTTCAAAGGGCAGTGATGCGAACGAAGCAGACAAGGCGGCAATACCACTGCCGCCCAGTTTTATGTGCGCGTCATGGATATCCAACGAATCCATCTCCACCTTGCCGAACAGCAGCGGAAGCAGATGAACCGTGATATTCATATGCTCCGCTTGCATGGACAAACCGGGCACGTTGAAGGTGACATGATCCAAACGCAAACCGATACCGTGAATCAGACTCAGGCTGGCGGTCCTGACCTCCAGCCTGGAACCGCTCAAGCGACTTGTCTGTTTTTCAATGGCGGTGTGCAGTACATTGACATCCAGGCGCCACCACAATATGGCCGCCAGCAACATTACAGCAGTCGCAAGCAAAAAACGCATCTTGTTCATTGCCCGCGCATCACTAATATCTTGCGTCGATAATCAGGCTCACCCCTTGAGCAGCGCCTTCAGCCGCTGATTGACCATCGCAGGATTCGCCTTACCCTGCGATGCCTTCATCACCTGTCCGACAAAGAAACCCATCAACCTGTCCTTGCCGGCGCGATAGTCGGCCAACTGCCCGGGATTGGCTGCCATTACCGCAGCAATAATCGCATCAATCGCACTGGCGTCAGTCAGCTGCCTGAGTCCCCTGGCATCAATAATCGCATCAGCATCGGCGTCCGATGTCAGCATTGCATCCAGTAAATCCTTGGCGATCTTGCCGGAAATCGTGTTATCTGCAATACGATCGAGCAAGCCGGCCAGACGCTGCGCGGACACAGGCGACTGCTCAATATCTGTACCTGATTCCTTCAGACGACCAAGCAGCTCATTGGCCAGCCAGTTGGCACAGCGCTTCGGATCAGCCGGATGCGCGGCCACCAGTGATTCATACCAGTCAGCCAGTGCACGTGTCTGCGTCAACACATCCGCATCATAGGGGGATAAACCATATTCACCTTCAAAACGGTGGCGCAACTGGCCCGGCAACTCAGGCATGCTGGCCCGGATAGCATCAACTTCCAGTTGCGATACCCGTAGCGGCGGCAGATCCGGCTCTGGAAAATACCGGTAATCATGCGCTTCTTCCTTGCTGCGCATGGGCCGGGATTCGCCTTTAGCTGAGTCAAACAATCGTGTTTCCTGTATCACTTCGCCGCCATCCTCGACCAATTCAATCTGGCGGTTCACTTCATACTCAATGGCCTGTTTGATAAAGCGAAACGAGTTCAGATTTTTCAGTTCTGCACGCGTACCGAACGGCGTACCGGGCCGATGCACCGACACGTTGGCATCACAGCGGAACTGCCCCATCTCCATATTGGCGCCGGATACACCGAGAAATACAATCAACTGATGTAATTGCTTCAGATAAGCAATCGCCTCATCCGAAGAGCGCATATCCGGCTCGGATACGATTTCCATCAACGGCACGCCAGAACGGTTCAGGTCGATATGAGATACCCCGTCCAGCCCCTCATGCATGGATTTTCCGGCATCCTCTTCCATGTGGATACGGGTAATGCCGATGCGTTTCTCATCGCCTCCCTTGCGCGGAATATCAAGATAACCATGTTCCACCAGCGGCACGGTAAACTGACTAATCTGATAACCCTTGGGTAAATCAGGATAGAAATAATTTTTGCGGTCAAACTTCGATTCCAGATTGATATCGGCATGGATGGCCAGACCGGTCAGAATGGTTTTGTTCACCGCTTCGCCATTAAGCACCGGCAACTGGCCGGGCATGCCGAGACAAACCGGACAGGTCTGGGTATTGGGCTCGGAACCGAAGTCGGTGGAACAACCGCAGAATGCCTTGGTGGCCGTGTTAATCTGGACGTGGACTTCCAGTCCGATGACAACTTCCCAACTCATGCCGCACCTCCGTTTGCCGCAAAGGCTGCCGATGTTTGCGCACTCCAGTCGGTCGCCGCTTCATAAGCGGATGCGGCATTCAACAGCACATCCTCACGCCAAGCCGGGGCAATCCATTGCAGACCGACCGGCAAGGTATCCGCCATACCACATGGCTGCGACAAAGCAGGCAGACCGGCCAGATTTACCGCAATCGTGAACACATCGGATAAATACATGGTCAGCGGATCATCGGCCTTTTCACCAATCAGGAAGGCGGTGACCGGGCTGGTTGGCGTAGCAATCACATCAACCTGTTCGAATGCCTGCATGAAATCCTGCTGAATCAGCGTGCGCACCTGCTGCGCCTTGAGATAATAGGCATCGTAATAGCCCGATGACAAGGCAAAAGTACCCGTCAGAATACGGCGTTTCACTTCCGCGCCAAAACCTTCATCACGGCTGCGCGTATACATATCGAGCAAATCTTCCGGCGTATCGCAACGATGACCAAAACGTACGCCGTCATAACGCGACAGATTTGCCGATGCCTCCGACGGAGCAATCACATAGTAAGCGGCCACGGCATATTCGCTATGCGGCAAGGAAATATCGATAATTTCAGCGCCCAGTGCTTTGCACTGCTTCAAGGCCGCTTCTACTTCGGCACGCACGCCGGCATCCATGCCATCGACAAAATATTCTTTCGGCTTACCGATTCTCAGTCCTTTCATATCCGTCTTATCGCAGGCAGCCAGCCAATCCAGCACAGGTGCATCAGCCACGGATGTAGCATCGCCGGGATCATGACCGGCGATAGCTGCGCTCAGCATGGCTGCATCACGCACAGTTCGGGTCATCGGACCGGCCTGATCCAGCGAGGAGGCGAAGGCAATGATGCCGCGACGGGACACGCGTCCGTAAGTCGGCTTTAAGCCGGTAATACCGCACAATGACGCCGGCTGACGAATCGAGCCGCCAGTATCCGTACCCAGCGCGGCTGGCGCCAGTGCTGCCGCCACCGCGCTGGCCGAACCACCGGATGAGCCGCCCGGAATGCGGTTTGTATCCCATGGATTGCGGCATACGCCGAAGGCTGAGGTTTCAGTCGATGAGCCCATGGCGAACTCATCCATATTAGTTTTACCCACCAGCACCGCGCCGGCTTCTTTCAGGCGGGTGATCACATACGCATCATAGGGCGCTTCGAATCCTTCCAGTATCATGGAACAACAGCGCGTCGGACCGTCCTGCGTACAGAAAATATCCTTGATTGCGATCGGCAAGCCTTCCAGCGACCTCGGCGCATACTTCGCTCGATAGGCATCAGAGGCCTGCGCCTGAGCCAGCACATGTCCGGCATCCAGGTATACAAAGGCATTCAGCGCATCGTTATGCGCCTCAATGCGCCTCAGATAAAGATGCGCAACGTCAACTGCCGTGGTTTCACCCGCATCCAGACGGGCCTTGATTTCAGACAGGGAACTAAATGGCATGTGATGCTCCATCAATATAAATAGTCATTGTATTGGCGTACAGCGTCATCGACATCATTCAATCACCTTCGGCACCACGTACAGACCGGACTGCACATTCGGGGCAGTCGCCTGCATGGCATCACGGCGGTTGCTATTGGTCACTATATTGGCGCGCAACGGCATCGCCGCATCATGCGGGTGAGCAGTAGGCGCCACCCCTTCGGTATTTACTTCGGAGAGCGTCTCGATATAACCGATGATGCCAGCTAACTGAGGGCCCAATTCATCCGCCTCGCTATCTGTCAGTCGGATGCGTGCCAGCATCGCTACCTTTTTGACATCTATATCCATCTTATCCGCCTCGCAATGTACTGCACATCATATCTGTTATACAAGTTTATCGGCCACGCATATACACTCATTCCATATCCATTCTCGTGGCTCGCCGGAAAACTGCGCGGCGCGAAGCATAGTACCGGCCTGCGCTTTTCTCCATCATTATTAAGGGGCCCGGAGTAAATAAATCATCTAAATGGTGCGCCGGATAGAAGTTCGCATTCAAGGCGCAGCAACAGGCTCATAAGCAAGCCCTGAATAGGCGCAATAGCCTTATTTAAAGCTTGCATGGAGCATGCCTGGGACAAGGTTAAAAAACTGGGCTCTGTGCCGGGGCCTTACCATTCGGTCAACCTGTGCGACGCGTATCACGGCTGGTGGAATGGCGTGCAGCCGGGCATCGGCAGCTATCGTAAAATACGTGATGCCTACACCCTGCAGGATATGAGCGATGCAGCGCTGATAGTGCTTGCCACGCGCAAGTATATTGCCTGCGTATTGATGAATCCCTTACAGGCATTGCATCACAATATTTGCCTGTGCTCCAGTCGGCCTTTAGCTTCGGGCCATAATGAAGGCAAAAACTAACCCCCTGCAATCCTTGGATACGCTGTTTATCAGAACCTACGGCTGTCAGATGAATGAATATGACTCCGGCCGCATGGCTGATATGCTGCAACAGGCGTACGGTCTGAGGCTGGTGAATCGACCGGAAGATGCCGATGTGATCCTGATGAATACATGTTCGGTACGTGAAAAAGCAGAAGAAAAAGTGTATTCGGAGCTGGGCCGCTATCGCAAACTGAAACTCAAACGCCCGGATATCATTATCGGCGTCGGCGGTTGTGTCGGTCAGCAGGAGGGTGAACGCATTCAGCAGCGAGCGCCCTATGTCGATCTGGTCTTCGGCCCGCAGACCTATCATCGCCTGCCTGAAATGGTGAAACAAATACGCCGGGAGCGCGTGCATCTGACTCGGATCGACATGCCGGAAATTGAAAAATTCGACCATCTGCCGCGCCATCACGGCCAGGGCGTGGCCGGTTGCGTAACCATCATGGAGGGCTGTGATAAGTTCTGTACCTTCTGTGTCGTGCCTTATACACGCGGTCCTGAATTATCGCGCCCGGTTACGGATATTATTACAGAATGCCGTCAGTTGCTGGACGACGGAGTGGTTGAGATCAGCCTGCTGGGTCAGAATGTCAATGGTTATCGCGGTCCGGGGCCTGATGGCGAAGAATGGGATTTTACCATGCTGCTGTATGCAGTGGCGGAACTGGATGGTTTGAAACGATTGCGTTTCACCACCAGCCATCCGATGGAGATGACCAGCGAGCTATGTCAGGCCTTTGCTGAAATTCCGCAACTGATGCCCTATCTGCATCTGCCGGTGCAGTCCGGCTCTGATGCCATACTCAAGGCCATGCACCGGGGCCATGACCGCGATACCTATTTGCGCCGGATTGATGAATTGCGTACGCATTGCCCGAACATTGCACTTTCCTCCGATTTTATTGTCGGTTATCCGGGTGAATCCGATAGCGACTTTGAAGATACGATCGATCTGGTGCGACGGGTGGCTTATGACTCGGCCTATTGCTTTAAATATTCGCCGCGTCCGGGCACGCCTGCCGCACACGCCGGGGATAATGTAGCGGAAACTGTTAAAGATGAGCGTTTGCAACGACTGCTGACGCTGATGCGTGAACTGAGCAGGGCCGGCATGCAACGCCAGATGGGGCGTATTGTCGATGTGCTGGTTGACAAACCCGGACGCAATGCCGGTGATATGGGAGGGCGTACGGCGGACTATCGTATCGTGCATTTTCGCGGTAACGCACGTCTGGCCGGTCAGCTGATGCCTGTGCGTATCGTGGAGACCTATGGCCAATCGCTCAGGGGCGAGTTAATTCTTGCCGGCGATTGAGGGGAAAGAGATGCACGTGGCTTTGCCTCTTCATGAGCAATTGGATGCCGCTGCTCTGCAGCACTTGTGCGGGCCGGATAGCAGCAATATCAAACGCATCGAGGCGTGTTATGACGTCCGCTTGCTCGGCCAGCCTGGCGACTGGCAGATTGAAGGCGAACGAGCTGAAGCAGCAGCGCAGGCGGTGAGCCGGCTACAGAAGCAACTGGCGCTGCATGGAGAGTTAAACGAGGTGGATATCGAAGGCGTACTGAAAGACGATGGCACAGCCCTGGTTGAACAGACGGTTGATCCGGATAGGCTTGTTGCCGGACGGCGGCATATCGCCGGTAAAACACCCAATCAGCGCGCCTACCTGAAAGCAATTCAGAGCAAAACATTGACCCTGGCCGTAGGCCCCGCCGGTTCAGGCAAAACCTACCTGGCTGTAGCGGCTGCCGTGGCGGCGATGAGTAGCAACCGGGTGGAGCGTATTATCCTGACCCGACCGGCAGTCGAAGCCGGTGAACGGCTGGGCTTTCTGCCGGGCGATATGCAGCAAAAGGTCGACCCCTATCTGCGACCGCTATTCGATGCACTGGCGGATATGCTGGGCGTAGAGCGGATGAACTCCCTGCTAGAGCAAGGCAAGATCGAGATTGCGCCGCTGGCTTATATGCGCGGGCGTACGCTCAATGATGCCTTTGTCATTCTTGATGAAGCGCAGAACACGACCCGCGAGCAGATGAAGATGTTTCTCACCCGCCTAGGTTTTGGCGCCTGCATGGTGGTAACCGGCGATGTGACGCAGGTCGATTTGCCACGTCATCAGCAGAGCGGCCTGCTGCATGCCTTGCAGGTGCTGGAGCATGTGCCGGATATCGACATCTGCCGTCTGAACGTCCGCGATGTCGTGCGGCACCGCCTGGTTGAGCAGATTGTAAATGCCTATGAGGCTGACGAGCATGTGTGATAGCAAGGTGGATATCGTGGTCGATGATGATATTGAGGGCGACTTTTCTCTGCCCGATAACATCGCCTCAGCCGTGCAGGCTGCCTGTACTGTCGCCGGCGTTTCGGCGCAGCCGATGCTGTGCATCCGCTTTGCCAGTAACGCGGAGATCAGACAGCTGAACAGCCGGTGGCGCGGACTCGACAGGGTGACCGATGTGCTGTCCTTTCCCATGCAGGATGCAGATGCTATTGGCCCGAGCGAATCGTTGGGGGATATAGCCTTGGCTATGCCCTTTGTGCACCAGGAGGCGGATCGTCTTGGTTTGCCTCCAACGGCTCATATCCTGCATCTGGTTGTGCATGCCACCCTGCACCTGCTGGGCTATGATCATATGGGTGATGAAGAGGCTGTACAGATGCAGCAACTGGAAAGCCGGGCCATGCAGCTTATGGGATTGCATGATCCATATCCGGCGTTACCATCATGAGCGGACTGATCTCCGGTTGGACAAGAGGATTGCGCGCATTGTTGATCGAGTCCTTACGGCCGGGCCGTGACGAGCAGGAATTACTATCCGTCCTTGGTCGCGCCGTGGCCGTTCAATCGGAAGATCAACGCAATATGCTGGAAGCCATTGTGCATTTTCATGATATGCGCGTACGTGAAGTGATGATTCCACGTTCCGATATTCAGGCTGTGGCGATAGATACGCCGCTGGTGGATGTGGAACGGGCCATGATTGATCTCGGCCTTTCCCGTATGCCGGTGATTGACGGCGATATCGATCATGTGCTCGGCATGGCGCATGTGCAGAATATTATTGAGGCCAGACTCAGCAGCGAACCGCCGACGTTGGCCAGCTTGTTACGCCCCTGCCTGAAAGTACTGGAGCTGGAGCAGGTTTCCGGCCTGTTGTCGGAGATGCGCGAACATGCCTGCCGCTTTGCCATTGTGCTGGATGAATTCGGCGGCACGGCCGGTCTGGTTACCCTGTCGGATCTGGTCAGAGAAATCATTGGCGAGGTTGGTGAAGGCGGGGAAGATGAAGAGCAGGAGTGTAAAGTGCTGGCAGATGGCAGTTTTCAGGTGCTGGCACGGATGCATATAGAAGAGCTGGCCGAAGCCGTGGAGGCGCCGTTACCGGAGGGCGACTATGACACGGTTGCCGGTTGGCTGGTCACCAGACTCGGACGCATCCCGCAGGCTGGAGAAAGCGTGCAGCTCAACGGCTTTCGTATCTATATTATTGAGGCCGACCCACGTCGGGTAAGCAAAGTACGCATGCAGCGTCTTGCCCAGACTGTAAAGGCATAGATGTTCTTGTCAGATGCACGCCCCTTGAACCGCTATGCGGCGTCTTTCGTGCTCGGTGCGTTGATGCCGCTGGCTTTCTCTCCTTTCAATCAGGCCTGGCTAGCACCTTTGCTATTGGCCGGTTGGCTGGCCATATTGATGCGCGGCAGGGCGATCGGCGTGGGCTATGCCTTCGGTTTGGGCTGGTTCGGGATGGGGGCATGGTGGCTGGCACCAACGCTGCATACATTCGGTCATTTGCCATGGCTGCTGGCTGCTTTCTGTGTACTGCTGGTCGGCGGTGTGATGGCGGCGCTACCGGCCTTCCTGGCATGGCTCTGCTGGCGTACGGCTGGCAGGACCGCCTGGGTGCTGCTTGCCTTTCCGGCGGCAACGGTGGTGGAAGAATGGGTGCGGGGTCACCTGTTTACCGGTCTGCCGTGGACGGCGCTGGGCGATCTTGTGCTGGATACGCCGGCTGTTGGCTGGGGCGCATGGTTCGGTGTTTATGGGGTGGCAGCATTACCAGCGCTCGCAGCGGCAACGCTGGTATTGTTGGCGATGCGCAACTGGCGACCGGCGGCGGCCGGTTTGGTTACCATCGTATTATTGGGCTGGCTGGCACCGTTACCTTATGCGGCAGGCGGCGATACCTATCGGGCCACGCTGGTGCAGGGCAATATTCCGCAAAACCTCAAATGGGATAGCGCCTTTGTCGATATAACCATGCGCCGCTATGCGGCGCTGTCGGCGTCGGCGCCTCACAGCGATGTCATCATCTGGCCGGAGGCCACAATTCCATTTTTTCTGGCACGCGAACCAGGCTGGAATCGCTGGCTGAATAAGCAGATTGCGGTCTGGCATACGCCGTTGTTGTTCGGCGGATTGCGCTTGACCGGTGACGGTACGGCACAGAACGGCCTGTTTGCCGATGATCCTGTGGAAACGGGCAGAGGAGGGAAGCGGCAATTTGCCGGTAAACAGCATCTGGTGCCGTTCGGCGAATATGTGCCTGCGTGGATTCCCTTTTTGCATACGCTGGTACCGGAAATCGCTAATTTCCAGCCGGCCCACGACAGCGGCGTGGTAACCGTGCGCGGTCACCGTTATGGCTCTTTGATCTGCTATGAATCACTGTTTCCCGAACAGTCTCGTTCACGGGTGCGGCAAGGGGCGCAGGTGCTGGTGAATATCACCAACGATGCCTGGTATGGCAAGACGCCGGCGGCCTGGCAGGATTTTGAGGCGGCGCGCATGCGCGCCGTGGAAACCGGTCGCTATGTTTTGCGTGCGGCGAACACCGGCATTACCGCCGTGATCGGGCCGGATGGAAGGGTGCTGGCCAGTCTGCCGTGGTGGACGCAAGGCGCACTGACCGCGCCCTATCATCTGTCGGATCAACAAACGCCCTATGTGCGTTGGGGCGACTGGCCTTTGCTGACCAGCCTGATCATGCTGGTCATCGCTCTGGCGGGGAGAAGGCGAGATGACTAAGCGTGTGGTTACGGTGCTGGGCGCCGGTTCCTGGGGCACGGCGCTGGCACTGGTGCTGGCGCGTAACGGGCGCGAGGTACGGCTGGTTGCACGCAATGCGGAGCAGGCTGAGTTGCTGAACAGCAGCCGGGAGAATACCCGCTATCTGCCGGGCATTATACTGCCGGATAATGTGCGGATGATGGCAGATGTGGTTGTAGCCGTGCAGGGCATCACAGCCTGTGTGTATGCAAGGCCGTGCGCCGCTGCCGATGCGACGCTGCCATGGTTGGTCAATGGCAACTATCCGGTCATTGCCGCCTGCAAAGGCCTGCATCCGACAACGCTGGAGCGCACCGACCAGATACTCGCCCGCCATGTTGATGTATCCCGTATTGCATTGTTGTCCGGCCCGTCTTTTGCAGTCGAAGTCGCGCAGGGACAGCCGACTGCAATCACCATGGCTGCATCCACGATTGCCAGGGCGGAAATTGCTGCCGCTTTATTTGATGATACATCCTTCCGTATTTACAGTAGCGATGATCTGACCGGCGTAGCCATGGGTGGCGCATTGAAAAATATCATTGCTATTGCCGCAGGCATGGCTGACGGGCTTGGCTTCGGCCATAACTCGGTGGCGGCGGCTGTGACGCGCGGACTGGCGGAGATGGCCCGCCTGACGACGGCCTGTGGCGGACGCTCGGAAACACTAATGGGTTTGTCGGGACTGGGTGATCTGGTACTTACTTGTACAGGCGAGCTATCCCGCAATCGGCGCTTTGGCGCAGCTATCGCCAGAGGCAGCTGTGTGGCGGAGGCTGCCGATGCTATCGGCCAGGTCGTAGAGGGTGTACGCACGGCGCAGGCTGTTGATCGGCTGGCGAATCAATTGAAGATCGAGCTACCGCTGATGCAGATGGTGCACCAGGTGTTATGTGGGCGCTTGCCGCTGCAGAAGGCCGTACAAGCGTTGATGAGCCGGCCGGAGCGGACGGAGTAAGTATGTCGGGCGGGGCAGATGAGGAAGAAGATCTGTTTGCACAAGCAATGGGTCCAGTGCGGCGCTTGCCGGAAGTAGATAAAGTGCTGCCGCAAAAGCGCAGACAGCGCGGGCATGAGATTGCCGACAAGCACAGCCGGGTTGCCGCACCTATATCCGCAGAGGCAGGGTTAGCTGCACAACCAACGGATCAGGCATGGGTACTGGTGGCTGATGGTGTTTCCCGCGAACGACTGAAACGGTTCGGTAGCGGCCAGCCTCCTGTTGCGCGGACATTTGATCTGCATGGTATGACCCGGGATGCGGCGCTGACACTGTTGGTGCAGGGTTTTACAGATGCTTTGGGCGAAGGTGCACGTGCGCTGTGCATTATCCATGGTCGCGGTCTGCACTCGTCGGATGGCAAACCGATATTAAAACAGGCGGTGTACCACTGGCTGGGTGATAGCCCGTTTGCCGCTCATGTGCTGGCAGTGGTGCCGCAGCCGGGCAGTGGCGGCGGCGCATGTCTGGTGTTGTTGCGTCGCACATAACCGAGCCCTGGCATATTCATTACAACTGTATAGAGGCCTTGATGATAAATGGTGTTTATTTTGCGTGCGGCAAAGATGGTTTCCCGGCGCCCGCTTTTACTTCAGCTTTACCGCCATGAAGCACGATGTCATTTACAGGGATGCGATTCACCATCAGGGATTTACCTTTGACGATAAGGTCGCGTCTGTGTTTACTGACATGATCAGCCGTTCTGTTCCCGGTTATGCGCAGACATTACAGATGGTAGAGCTGTTGGCGCACCAGTATGCACAGCAGGGATCCAACCTGTACGATCTCGGCTGCTCACTGGGTGCAGCCACCATGTCCCTGAGCCGGGGATGCGCTGATCGCGCCTGCAAGGTCATCGGCGTGGACAACTCCCCTGCCATGGTCAGGCGTTGCCGGGAGATGCTGCTTAATGAGCCTGTCGACATTCGCTGTCAGAATATTGTCGACACCGATATCAAAAACGCATCGGTGGTCGTACTCAATTTCGTCCTGCAGTTTATCGATCAACAGAAACGGAAAAGCCTGCTGAACAGTATATGTCAGGGTTTACGTCCCGGCGGCATACTGATTCTGTCGGAAAAGATCGCCTTTACCGATGCAGATGAAAACAGGCGGCAGATCGCATTGCACGAGGCATTCAAACGCGCCCATGGTTATTCTGAACTGGAGGTCAGTCGAAAACGCAGTGCACTGGAAAACGTACTGATCCCCGAAACACTTGCCATGCATCATCAACGACTGGGTATAGCGGGGTTTTCTTCTGCATCCACCTGGTTCCAGTGCTTCAACTTTGCCTCAATCATTGCCTGGAAATAAGCATGAATCATGACCAAAAAGAACAGGTTCGGCTAAAGGGATGGCTGGCTACTTCACCACTGGCCGCCCAGACGGACAGTCTTTATGCCATGCTCACTCAGGCATGCGAACAAGCGGAAAAACATGGCGATTATCCGCGCTGGCAACAGGCGCTGGCGCAATTGCCTGCACTGGCCCCTTCCTCACTTGCGCTGGACGCCGACGCAGTGCGTATCGGTTATGCCTCGGACTGTTCGGAGCAACAGCGCGCGCAGTTGCTGAGCTCTCTGCAAGCGCTACACCCATGGCGCAAAGGACCATTTGATTTCTTTGCAACCCACATCGACAGCGAATGGCATTCCGACTGGAAATGGAATCGGCTGAAAGATGCCATTAGCCCACTCGACGGGCGCACAATACTCGATGTCGGTTGCGGTTCAGGCTATCACTGCTGGCGTATGCGCGGAGCAGGCGCCAGTTGGGTGGTCGGCATTGATCCGGGCATTCTGTTTCTGATGCAGTTTCGCGCCGCTCAGCACTATATTCAGGATGAAGCCGTACAGTTCTGGCCGATTGGCATTGACGATTTACCAACCGGAATGGCCTGCTTTGATACGGTTTTCTCGATGGGCATCCTCTATCATCGCCGCTCACCTATTAATCACTTGCTACAACTCAAAGGTCTATTGCGCAAGGCTGGCGAACTGGTGCTGGAAACACTGGTGGTGGTGGGTGATGAGCAGCGTTGTCTGCTTCCCGCCGGTCGTTATGCCAAAATGCGCAACACATGGTTTCTGCCATCGGTGGCAATGCTGAAGCTATGGTTAAAGCGTAGCGGTTTCCACCATATCCGATTGATGGATATCAGCCCGACAACAACTGATGAGCAGCGCTCCACAGACTGGATGCGCTTCGAATCACTGGCTGATTTTCTCGACCCGGCTGACCAAAGCCGCACCATTGAAGGCTACCCCGCTCCACTGCGCGCTGTGTTCATCGCACTCAAATAAGGGCCTCGGAAAAAACAAATCATCGACAAATGGTGCTACTGCCCCCTGCCTTGCTAGAGCCTTTTGGTGCAAAAAAGGCCACAGGGTCGTAGCCCCGGTAATTTCTGAGTGTTTATCGTCGTTGCATTGCTGTTTCATACGATAATGCGTTTTGGCTGCAGAGCGGTCGCTGTGGCGTGGAGGAACTGCGCTGTGGCGTGGAGAAACTGTTATTGGCCAAAGGGCGCAGCTTTATAGAGGGGTTCTGACGTGCAGAACTGGCTGGCAGCCGGGGATGAAATTGATCATCTGCTGATTAACCGGGTATGAGTGCGGCGCCATGCATGACCAGCGTGACTGGCCGGAGATTAGCAGAGACTGGAGGAAGGATGCCTTATACAATAGCATTACCCCGCCCAAGGCGGGCATTGATCTGGCGCAAGCGATTCGTCAACAGGATAAGACGCTGCCGATCATCGTGGTGACTGGTTTTGCCGATCCGGATCTGCTTGGCGAGATTGCGTCCTGCCATGCCATGTTGTTTGAAAAACCCATCGATTTTCAAGCCCTGCGGACCTACATTGATTCTCTTTATGCGTCTGTCGAACGCCCTGCCAACAAAACCGGGGAGTCAGCCGCACGTGCTGGCCTGGGTCTGCTGGGGCTGTGACTGCAAAAAATCTCTTCACCACGAAAGATAAAAACGCATGGCTTCATACATGGATCGGGTTAGGGTGCGCGGATGTTTACAGGTATTATCCAGGATGTGGGCCGCGTAGCGGCGATTGAATCCGAACCGCAGCAAATGTATATACAAGTCGAAACTGCTCTGGATATGCAGGGGTGGGCTCTGGGCGATTCGGTTGCAGTCAATGGCTGTTGCCTGACGGTGACGGCATTTCCTGCGGTAAAGCGCTTTGCTGCAGCATTGTCGCAGGAAACACTGGAGCTGACCTGCTTTGCTGCTGCGCGCATGGATGATGCGGTGAATCTGGAACCTGCGCTCAGGCTGGGTGATGCCTTGGGCGGGCACATGGTCAGCGGCCATATTGACGGAATCGGGCATGTCTGCCGTATAACACCGATGGGTAAACATCGCGTATTTGAATTTGAGTTGCCGTTTGTCCTGGCTCGTTACGTAGTGGTTAAGGGCTCGGTGGCTGTGCACGGTGTCAGCCTGACGGTGAATGCCGTGCATGGCTGCCGCTTCAGTGTGAACCTGATTCCACATACGCTCACACATACCAGTCTTGGCGGACTGAAAGAAGGTGATGCGGTGAACATCGAAACTGATATGTACGGTCGCTATGTAGAGCGGCTGGCACAGTTTAAATAGTATTTATAAATTCGGGCTAAGCAGGAGCGTAAATGAGTCTGGCTACAAGTGAAGAGTTGATTGAGGAATTGCGCACCGGTCGCATGATTATTCTGGCCGATGATGAGGATCGCGAGAATGAAGGCGACCTGATCATGGCGGCCGAATGGGTAACGCCGGAGGCCGTTAACTTTATGGCCACGCACGGGCGCGGGCTGATTTGTCTGGCTATGACGCAGGAGCAGACCGATCAACTGCAGTTGCCGCTGATGGTGGCTAATACCAATGCCAAATTCAAAACCAATTTTACTGTTTCGATTGAGGCGGCTGAAGGGGTGACGACAGGTATTTCTGCCTTCGATCGGGCTCATACCATTCGCACGGCCATCATGGATGATGCGCGGCCAATCGATATCCATACGCCAGGGCATGTGTTTCCGCTGGTCGGCCGTGAAGGTGGCCTGTTGGTGCGCGCCGGCCATACCGAGGCGAGTATTGATCTGGCGCGTCTGGCAAGATTGAAGCCGGCCGGAGTGATCTGCGAAATCATGAATGAGGATGGCTCGATGGCGCGCATGCCCGAGTTGAAAGTATTTGCTCGCAAACACAAGCTGAAAGTAGGCACGATCGCCGATGTGATCCGTCATCGATTGCAGCACGATTCACTGGTCAAGCGCGAGGTGGAAGTGCGCTTGCCGACTGAATTCGGTGAATTTCGCTTGATCGGTTATACCAACGCGGTTGATGGTGCCGAGCATGTGGCGCTGGTGATGGGCGAGCCGACAGCTGAGCGTCCCTGCCTAGTGCGCGTGCATTCCGAGTGCCTGACCGGCGATGTGTTTGCTTCCCGTCGCTGTGATTGCGGCTCGCAATTGCATGCTGCCATGCGTCAGGTCAGTGATGCGGGCGAGGGCGTGGTGCTGTACCTGCGCCAGGAAGGGCGGGGGATCGGTCTCCTTAATAAGCTGAGGGCCTATAATCTGCAGGATGCCGGGCATGATACGGTTGAGGCCAACTCAAAATTGGGATTCAAACCGGATCTGCGCGATTATGGTATCGGCGCCCAGATCCTGCGTGACCTGGGTTTGAGGCGTTTGAGCCTGCTGACCAATAACCCCAAGAAAATCGTTGCCCTGGATGGTTATGGTCTGGAGGTCTGTGAACGGGTGCAACTGCAGAGTGCTCCGCATGAGGATAACATCGCCTACCTGACTACCAAACGTGAAAAGATGGGGCATATGCTGGATTTGAAAGACCATGAAGGAAAGCAATCATGAGTCTGGACGCCCCCCATCTGATGGGTACCATCGATGCCAGTGGTATGAATGTTGGCATTATTGTCAGCCGTTTCAATGCCGATATCACCGGGGCGTTGCTGGTCGGTGCTCTTTCCGCCCTGAAAGAACACGGTAGTCGCGATGAGGATCTGATGGTGATCCACGTGCCGGGCGCCTTTGAAATAGGCACTATTGCTGCCAAAATGGCGAATTCCGGGCATTTTGATGCGATTGTATGTCTGGGTTGTGTCATTCGTGGCGATACGGCGCATTTTGATTATGTCTGTCAGGGTGCGATGGATGCGATCGGCATCATAGCTCAGCGCGGCGATATCGGCGTAGGTAACGGTGTATTGACGCTGGAAACGGTGGAGCAGGCTTTAGAACGCGTAGGTGGCGCGCACGGGCACAAGGGTGAAGAGGCTGCGCTGACGGCCATCGAAGTGGCGTATCAGTTAAAGTACATCGGTCAGAAGCTGGAGGGATAGTGGCGAATCGTCATCAGGCGCGTGAATCAGTACTGGAAACATTGTATGCATGGAGTTCAGCCGAGCAGGACGCAGGTATGATCCCTGGTTTATTGGCTTCTCGTCTGGAGCATGAAGAGCGAGCGAATCAGGATGAAAACTATTTACGCGAAGCTGTTTACGAGATTACGGATCAGGTGGATGCGCTGGATGAAATTATTAAAACTGCGGTGCGTGGCCGTAGTCTGCGTTCGGTCGCCCAGCTTGAGATCAACGTGATTCGTCTGGCGGTATGGGAAATGCAGAACCGGCTGGAGATTCCCTACCGAGTGATTATCAATGAAGCGCTGGAATTGACCCGCGATTATGCAGGCGAGCCGCCACGCAGTTTTATCAACGGCGTACTGGATAATCTGGCCAAACGACTGCGTCCGATCGAAGTGAAAGAAAAGCATTTACCGCAGGGTACACAAAGGAACGCAAAGGAAAAGCATTGAATGACCGGGTGTTGAGTTAGCGTTTTTATGGCTATCATGGATGAGCTGAGTTCAGTAACTCATCCATACCTATATTTTTATCTGTCTTTCCTTTGCGTCCTCTGTGGTGAAATACGGTGAGGGAATATGAGAGATGAGGATGCCATTCGGCATTTGCGGCAATCCGACAACTACCGTGTGCTGGAGAAATTGACTCCACCGGCGCGCTATCTGAGCGGGACACCGGCTACGGCGCGCATTGGTCTGGTGATCGACACCGAAACGACCGGCCTGGATACAGCCACAGACACTATCATCGAACTGGGTTTTGTCGCCTTTACCTACGATGCCGCATCCGGTCGAATCTATGATATCCTGCATAGTTATGATGGTTTTGAAGATCCGGGCGCGCCACTGAATGAGGTGGTAAAAAAACTGACTGGTATCAGTGACGCCATGCTGGCTGGTCAGCATCTGGATGATACCGAGATCAAGCAATGGCTTGAGAGGGCTGATCTGATCATTGCGCATAATGCAGCCTTCGACCGGCAGATGCTGGAGCGACGATTACCAATCGCTGCGGAGAAAAACTGGGCCTGCACATTCAACGATATCGATTGGGATGCTGAAGGCATCGTCAGTCGCAAGCTGGATTATATCGCCTTCCGCCTCGGTTACTTTTTTGATGGACACAGGGCCGTCATTGATGCTCAGGCAACGCTGCACCTGCTTACCAGGGCTTTACCCGTGTCAGGCATGGCGGCCATGTCTCAGCTGCTGGACAAGGCCCGCGAAAAACGCCGTCGTCTATTTGCCGTAGGGGCGCCGTTTGACAAGAAGGATGAGCTTAAGGCGCGCGGCTACAGGTGGCTGGCGGATATTTCTGTTGCCGATCGTTTTGGCAAACAGAAAAAAGGCGTATGGAGTACGGTTGTTGGCGAAGCTGATATGGAGGCGGAAGAACAATGGCTTCAGGCAAGCGTGTATGGCGGCAAGGCAGGGGCATTTGCCAGGCGCGACATCACAGCCCGCGACCGTTATTCGGCACGTGAGTTACTGCCTGAGTGATAGCTATATATAGGGCAGAGCGCAATGATGGCAGATACCTTCTTGGCCGGAAAGTTGTAGGGGCCTCGGAAAAATAAATCGGTTCGTCTCAAGCGGGAGTTCCGGTACGAACAATGGCGACTTGGCTTGAGACATGTTTTTGCTGCTCGATGTACTGCTTAACGATCTCCAGCGCAGCGGATGGTTAGGCCGAATATTTACCCTCGTCATGCCAAAGCCATTCGCCGGTAACCCGACATCCGATCTTGTCAGGCAGACTGGTCAGGCAGACTGGCCAGCCAGTCGAGAGCTACCTGCCGCTGACACGGCGTTGTCCAGAATTGCTGGCGACCGGGTGCCTCACCGAAGCTGCGTATCACGCTGAGACCATCCTCACCCTGTAGAATCGACTGCAGCAGAATTTGCTGATCTGTCGGGATATCCAATTCGACAATCAGCACCTGCTCCGCCTGTGCGTCTGT
>Ga0256829_1001163_pt1 | contig 22583 bp, 22 predicted proteins | sample 131447metaG_FD_185979 | JGI IMG/M metagenome (GOLD analysis project Ga0256829, IMG submission 185979) | Hydrothermal vent microbial communities from Lau Basin, Pacific Ocean - 131-447 | ecosystem: Environmental > Aquatic > Marine > Hydrothermal vents | place: Pacific Ocean: Lau Basin | collected...
CCCGAGTCCCGAGTCCCGAGTCCCGAGTCCCGAGTCCCGAGCCGTCAGCGCTTCATGGCGTTGAAGAACTCGTCGTTGGTCTTGGTGTTCTTCATCTTGTCGAGCATGAACTCCATCGCTGCCAGTTCGTCCATCGGGTGCAGCAGCTTGCGCAGGATCCAGACCTTCTGCAGCAGGTCCGGCGGGATCAGCAGCTCCTCGCGCCGGGTGCCGGAGCGGTTGATGTCGATGGCCGGATAGACACGCTTCTCGGAGATGCGGCGGTTCAGGTGCACTTCCATGTTGCCGGTGCCCTTGAACTCCTCGTAGATCACCTCGTCCATCTTCGAGCCGGTGTCGATCAGTGCAGTGGCGATGATGGTCAGGCTGCCACCTTCCTCGACGTTGCGCGCGGCGCCGAAGAAGCGCTTCGGTCGCTGCAGGGCGTTGGCGTCGACACCGCCGGTCAGCACCTTGCCGGAGCTGGGCACCACGGTGTTGTAGGCGCGTGCCAGGCGGGTGATGGAATCGAGCAGGATGACCACGTCCTTCTTGTGCTCGACCAGGCGCTTGGCACGTTCGATCACCATTTCGGCGACCTGCACGTGGCGCACGGCCGGCTCGTCGAAGGTCGAGCTGATGACCTCGGCGCGCACCGTGCGCTGCATCTCGGTCACTTCTTCCGGACGCTCGTCGATCAGCAGGATGATGACGTGCGCGTCGGGATGGTTGGTGGTGATGGCCTGGGCCACGTTCTGCAACATCATCGTCTTGCCGGCCTTGGGCTGGGAGACGAGCAGTCCGCGCTGGCCGCATCCGATCGGCGCAACGAGGTCGATGATGCGTCCGGTGATGTCCTCGGTCGAGCCGTTTCCGCGTTCCAGGTGGAAGGCCTTGCGCGGGAACAGAGGGGTAAGGTTCTCGAACAGGATCTTGTTCTTGGAGGCCTCGGGAGGGTCGCCGTTGATGGTCTCCACGCGCAGCATCGCGAAGTAGCGTTCGCCCTCCTTGGGCGGGCGCACGCGGCCGGTGATGTAGTCGCCGGTGCGCAGGTTGAAACGCCGGATCTGGCTGGGGCTGACGTAGATGTCGTCGGGGCCGGCCAGGTACGACTCGTCGGCCGAGCGCATGAAGCCGAAGCCGTCCTGCAGGATTTCCAGTACGCCCTCGGCCCAGATGCCGCCACCGGATCGGGCGTGGGCCTTCAGGATGTTGAAGATCACGTCCTGTTTGCGTGCACGCGCGACGCCTTCGTGGGCACCCAGTTCCTCGGCCGTCTCCAGCAGTTCGATGGCGTTCTTGCGTTTGAGTTCGGTCAGGTTGATGACGCGGTCGTCGCTGCCGGGATCATGATTCTCGTCGTCATCCATCGGCAGGCCGTTGGGGTTGGGCCGATTGTTGCCCCGATTGCCCCCGCGATCGTGCTTGCGACGGCGTCCACGACGTTCGGAATTGCCGCGGTTGTTGCGCGACTTGCGGTTGTCGCCCTGAGACTTGCCGGCGTTGTCGCCCTCGCTGTCACTGGAGGATGATGGCTTGTCCTGGCCGCCACCGCTGTCGGCGGAATCGGGTGCCGGTGCGGGGGCGCGGTTGTCATCGCGCGGACGCCGGGGCTTGGCGCTTGCTTCGCTGCCTGCGCGGTCATCCGCACGCGCGGACTCGGAGGGGTTTTGGCTATCGGTATCGGACACGAACAAACCTCGTCGGGCGCCGTGGGGAGCTTGAGGAAAGGGATCGGAGGCGATCAGGATGCACGGGCTCGAACGGCCCGTCGTCAGGATCGGCAATCTAGCACCGCTTGCGGCGCTTCGCAATCAGGGCGCCACGACTGCGCCTGGCGCGTCGTGGCGCAGGATATGGATCAGAGCGCGTTGTCGAGCATTTGCGTGACGCGTCCCTTGGGTACGGCGCCTACCTGGGTGGCTTCGACCTTGCCGCCCTTGAACAGCATCATGGTGGGCACACCGCGCACATTGTACTGGATCGGCGTCTTCTGGTTGTGGTCGATATCGACCTTGACCACCTTCAGGCGGCCTTCGTAATCCTTGGCCACTTCGTCCAGGATCGGGGCGATGGCCTTGCAGGGACCGCACCAGGTGGCCCAGAAATCGACCAGTACGGGAATGTCGGATTTCAGCACCTGGGCTTCGAAATCGCTGTCGTTGATATGGGAAATCAGATCGCTCACTGCGGGGGGCTCCGTGATTGCGGAAAAGGGGGCGACGCGAACAGCTGCTGCGCGCGTCGCCCGGCATCGGCTACACTATGGCAGATACGCCACCACTTTCAGATGGCGGGTGGGCTGGAGAATTCAAGACCGGATGCCTTTGCGGCTCGCCGCTCATTCCAGCGCAACTCGAGTCGGGGTTCAAGCCGGCAAGGCATGTGCCGGGATCGATCCGGCCCGGGTCCTGCGATGTCTCTGCTGCAACGCATGCGGGATGTGTCGCCGCACCCCTGCCCGAATGCACCCGCTCCCCGGATGCGCCATGCCTGGCGCGCCAGTTGCAATGCTGCAGGTCCTGTGCCTGTGGCCGGAATCGATTCATGGCCGAACACGTACTCACCGATACCTTCTTCGACAACCTTGATCTGCACCCGGATCTGCAACAGGGCCTGCACGCCTGCGGTTTTACCCGCTGCACCCCGATCCAGTCGCTGACCCTGCCGGTCGCGCTCACTGGCCGCGATGTCGCCGGCCAGGCACAGACCGGCACCGGCAAGACCTGTGCCTTCCTGGTGGCGACCATGCAACGATTGCTGACGCGCTCGGCACGCCCGGACCGCAAGGACAGCGACCCGCGTGCACTGGTCATCGCACCCACGCGCGAGCTGGCGATCCAGATCGAGAAGGACGCGCGTGCCATCGGGCGTCACACCGGCCTGCGCATGGCGCTGATCTATGGCGGGGTCGACTACGACAAGCAGCGCCAGATGCTGCGCGATGGCTGCGACATCATCATTGCCACGCCGGGCCGCCTGCTGGACTACTACAAGCAGAACGTATTCGGCCTGAACTCCATCGAAGTGATGGTGATCGACGAGGCCGACCGCATGTTCGACCTCGGCTTCATCAAGGATGTGCGCTACATCTTCCGCCGCCTGCCGCCGCGCGACGAGCGCCAGGTGCTGCTGTTCTCGGCCACCCTGAGCCACCGCGTGCTGGAACTGGCCTACGAGCACATGGACGAGGCCGAGAAACTGGTGGTGGAGACCGACAACGTCACCGCCGACAAGGTGCGCCAGGTGGTCTACTTTCCGGCCAGGGAAGAGAAGATGCCGTTGCTGCTCAACCTCCTGGGACGGCACAAGCCCGAGCGCAGCATCGTGTTTGCCAACACCAAGGCTGCCGTGGAACGCATCAAGGAACGATTGCGCAAACAGGGCTACCGGGTCGGCGCACTGTCCGGCGATGTACCGCAGGTCAAGCGCCAGAAGTTGCTGCAGCGCTTCAAGGACAGCCAGATCGACATGCTGGTGGCCACCGACGTGGCCGCGCGCGGTTTGCACATTCCGGCGGTGAGCCATGTCTTCAACTACGACCTGCCGCAGGATGCCGAGGACTACGTGCATCGCATCGGACGCACGGCCCGCCTGGGAGCGGAAGGCGACGCGATCAGCTTTGCCTGCGATCTGTATGCCATGGGCCTGCCCGACATCGAAGCCTTCATCGAGCAGAAGATCCCGGTAGCAACGCTCGAGCCGGAGCTGCTGAAGGCACCGGCGGCCCCGGCACGTCAGGCCGGGGTGCCGGAGCCGGCGTCCACCGACGGCCATCAGGTGGCCGATGCCGCGCCGCGCAAGCGTCGCCGCCGCCGCCGCGCGGGAGCTTCGCCCGCGGCGCCGGCCGCGTCCGGGCAGCCAGTCCAGGCGGACACGAAGCTACCCTCCGGTGAGGCGAGTGAGGCTGCATCCCGGCCCCGGACAGTGGGCGCCTCCAGTGCCTCGGACGTGCCGGCCGATGCCGGATCCGCGGATCGGCCGCGGCGCCGTCGTCGTCGCCGTCGGGGCGGGCGTGGCCGTAACGGGGACGGTGCAGCCGGGCCGGGGCAGACGGAAAAACGGGCCGAGGATCGCACACCGTCCTCACCCGGGCGCCGTCCGGATCCATCACGCCTGCGAAACGGGCGCTCCGCCCAGGAACCCGGCACTGGCCCCGGAAAGGGGCGGCGCGATGCCGCCCGTGGCGACAGGAATACCCGCCAGGTGCATGCCGAGCCGGCGCCGGCTGCCGCCAAGTCGAAGAAACCGGGATTCTTCCGCCGTCTGTTCGGCGCGCGCTGAGGCGCAATATCCACGCTGGCGTGCGGGTCATGGTGCCTTCGGGCGCACACGGACAGGCATGACCTATGGAAGATGCTGCCGGGCGCGGTATGCTCGCGTTTTTCGCGGCAGACGCGGCGCACGTGATCCGTTTCGACCAGGTCAGCAAACGCTATACCACCGGGCAGGAGGCCCTGGCCGGCCTGTCCTTCCATGTCGATGCGGGCGAGATGGTGTTCATCACCGGACACTCGGGCGCGGGCAAGAGCACGCTACTGAAGCTGCTCGCGATGATCGAGCGGCCCACGCGCGGCAGCCTCACGGTCAACGGCAGGAACCTTTCCAGCGCCAGTCGCCGCAGCATTCCGCGCCATCGCCGGCAGATCGGCATGGTGTTCCAGGACCACCGTTTGCTGATGGATCGCAGCGTGTTCGACAATGTCGCGTTGCCCCTGGTCATCGCCGGGATCGCGCCTGCCGAACGGGCGCGGCGTGTGCGTGCGGCACTGGAGAAGGTCGGTTTGCTGGCCTACGAGAAACTGGCCCCGGTGATGCTCTCGGCCGGCGAGCAGCAACGGGTGGGCATCGCCCGTGCCATCGTTGCCAAGCCCGCCCTCATCATCGCTGATGAGCCTACCGGCAACCTGGATCCGAATCTGGCGGCCGAAATCATGGACCTGTTCGACCAGTTCCAGCGGATCGGCACCACGGTGCTGGTGGCCAGTCACGACTTGATGCTCATCAAGCGCACCCGCAAGCGCGTCCTGGTGCTCGATCATGGCCGGCTGGTCGATGACGTCCCGGCCACCGAGGTGACGGCGTGATCGAGCGCGGCAAGCGACAGCGTGGTGTGGCGCGGACCCGGGCCAGGCCGTTCGCCTCGTGGCTGGAACAACATGGCTGGGGCCTGATGGCCAGTGTGCGCCGCCTCGGTGCCCGCCCCATGGGCACGCTGATGACAGTCTCTGTCATGGGCTTTGCGCTGGCCCTGCCACTGACCTTCGCCTTGCTGCTGGGCAATCTGCAGCATTTCGGGGCCACGCTCGGCCAGACCCAGGCAATCAGTGTGTTCATGCAGCCCGGTGTCAAGGACCAGGCTGCGCAGGAACTGGCTGGCGTCGTGCGCGCACGGTCGGATGTGGCGTCTGTCGGCATGCGCACACCAAAGCAGGGAATGGCTGAATTGGCCGCAATGCAGGGGTTCGGCGACGCGCTCAAGTCCCTGGATTACAACCCGCTTCCGTACGTGCTGGTGGTGCATCCGGCAGGCAGCCTGGATACCGGCCGGATCCGCCAGCTTGTAGGGTGGCTGCATGCCCGGCCCGGTGTTGACCTGGTGCAGGACGACGGTGCCTGGCGTTCACGTCTGCAGGCATTGCTTGATGTGGCGCGACGGGCCGTGCTGATGCTTGCCGCGTTGCTGGCGACGGCAGCCTTGCTGGTGGTCGGCAACAGTGTGCGGCTGGATATCCAGGGACGTGCCGAGGAAATCGCTGTCTTGCGGCTGGTCGGCGCCAGTGCCTCCTTCGTGCGGCGGCCGTATCTGTATGCAGGTCTCTGGTACGGTCTGGCCGGGGGGCTGGTGGCCGTGCTGCTCACCATGCTGCTGGAGTGGGCGCTGGCCGGACCGGTGGAGCGACTGGTGGCCAGCTACGGCGGCCAGTTGCAGCTGGCTGGACTGCCGGTGTGGCAGCTTGCCCTGGTGCCGGCACTGGCGGCCCTGCTCGGCTGGCTGGGAGCGCGGCTGGTGTGCGCGCGGCAGCTGCGGCGTACCGTATGATGGAGCGGGTGATGCGGGGAAGAGCATGAAGGGCGACATCAGCCGGCACATTGCCAGCGCGCAGCCGCGTGTTCTGGTCGTCGACGGTTCGAAGGTTGTGCGCAGGCTCATCGAGCAGGTGCTCACCCAACAGTTGCCGGAAGCCACGGTGGCCTCGTGCGGCAGCGGGGAGGAAGCGCGCGAGGCATTGGCCGCGGGTATGGTCGACTTCGTCACCGTGGCCTTGCGCCTTCCAGACATGGACGGTCTGGAGCTGGCCAGGCACATCCGCGAGCAGTGCACCCAGACCTACGTACCCATCGTGGTCATCTCCGGTGATGTCGACCAGCGCCTGCGCGAGCGCAGCCTGGGCGATGTGGTGACCGACTATTTCGACAAATCCCTTGGATTCCAGGCTCTTGCCGACTTCATACGGGGCTATGTCTGCCCCGAGGATCCGGCCGAGGGCGAAGTGCTGTATATCGAGGACAGCCGCGTGGTTGCCCTGGCCACGCGACGGATGATGGAAAAGCATGGCCTTGGCGTGTTGCACGACATCAGCGTCGAGGACGCCATGGCGCGCATGGAAACGGCGCGGGCGCAGGGAAGGATCGTCGCCGACGTGGTGCTGACCGACGTCACCCTGAAAGGCGCCCTGACCGGTGGCGACCTGCTGCGTGCCTTGCGCGAGGATTACGGCTACGGCAAGGGCCAGCTGCCTGTGCTGGTGATGACCGGCGACGACAATCCCGACAAGCAGGCCGCATTGATACGTGCCGGCGCCAACGACCTGGTGGTCAAGCCGGTCGAGGAACGCCTGCTGATCACCAAGCTGCTGTTCCAGCTGCGTGTATCCCGGCACCTGCGCGAGCGCACGGGCGCCGCTTCGGAACCCTAGCAGGCACATGAGCGGGCACCCGGTGCAACTGGAAGCTTCCTGGAAGGCGCGGGTCGGTGCGTACCTGCAGCGTCCGGAGATGCAGGCGCTCGGAGCATTCCTGCGCGCCGAAAAGCAGGCCGGCAAGACGATCTATCCGCCCGGCGGGGAGATCTTCGCGGCGTTCGCGCATACCCCGTTCGACCGCGTCAAGGTCGTTATTCTCGGTCAGGACCCGTATCACGGCGCCGGCCAGGCGCATGGCTTGTGTTTCTCGGTGCGACCGGGAGTGCCGGCACCGCCGTCGCTGGTCAACGTGTTCAAGGAAATCCGGAGCGACCTTGGCATCGCGCCGCCAGGCCACGGTTGCCTGACAGCGTGGGCCGAGCGCGGCGTGCTGCTGCTCAACACCGTGCTGACCGTCGAGCAGGGCCGGGCCGCCTCGCATCGCGGCAAGGGCTGGGAAGGGTTCACCGACCACGTGATCGACGTCCTCAACGACGGGCGTGAGCATCTGGTCTTCCTGCTCTGGGGCAGCCATGCCGGCAGCAAGGCCTCACGCATCGACAGTCGTCGCCATGACGTGTTGCGCGCGCCTCATCCCTCGCCCCTGTCGGCCCATCGAGGGTTTTTCGGATGCCGGCATTTCTCCCGCGCCAACCGCTATCTCGCCGAACATGACCAGGTCCCGATCGACTGGTCGTTGCCGCCCTTGCAGGCAGGCTTGCGCACGGACCGCTGATCGCAGCGTAGCGGGCCGCCATCCATGGTGCGATAGCGGATCTGCCACACGCAGGGGCGGCCTTGAACGGATGCGAATCGACCCTATCCAGAGAGTCAGGGAGGGGGACCGTCGACAGTCGGCCTTCATTCATGTACCATTGAGTACAGTTAAAGTCTGGAACTTTCCGCAGCTTTGGCACTCAAACATGCAGAGTGCTAATCTGGACTTTCCACAGGAGGCAAACGTCCATGAGTCAGGCCCTGGTTGCCAACAATCTGCCCATTCCCGGTACCGCCGGCAGCCTTGATGCGTATATCTCGGCGGTGTATCGCATCCCGGTGTTGAGCGCCGAGGAAGAAAAGCAGCTGGCCGAGCGCTACCACGCCGAAAACGACCTGGATGCCGCCAGACAGCTGATCGCCGCGCACCTGCGCTTTGTAGTGCATGTGGCACGCGGGTATTCCGGTTACGGCTTGCAACTCGGTGACCTCATCCAGGAAGGCAATATCGGACTGATGAAGGCGGTCAAGCGTTTCGACCCCGAGCATGGGGTGCGTCTGGTCAGCTTCGCCGTGCACTGGATCCGTGCCGAGATGCACGAGTTCATCCTCAAGAACTGGCGCATCGTCAAGGTCGCCACGACCAAGGCACAGCGCAAGCTGTTCTTCAACCTGCGCAAGAACAAGAAGCGCCTGGGCTGGATGAACGCCGGCGAGGTCAAGACCGTGGCCGAGGAACTTGGCGTGCCGGAAAAGACGGTTCTGGAAATGGAATCACGCCTGTCCGGTCGCGATGTCGGTTTTGATGCTCCGGTCGATGCCGACGACGACGAACGCCCGGCGCCGGCTGCGTTCCTGGTCGACGACAGTGCCGACCCGTACCAGAACGTGGCCGACAACAGCCAGGCCGAAAGCCGCCAGGAAACGCTGATGGTGGCCCTGCAGGATCTTGACCCGCGCTCGCGCGACATCATCCAGCGCCGCTGGCTGACCGATGACAAGATCACGCTGCAGGAACTGGCTGATGAATACGGTGTGTCTGCCGAACGCATCCGCCAGATCGAGGCGGCTGCGATGAAGAAGATGCGCGGTGTGTTCGCCGCCTGAGCATTCCTGCTCCAAGACTTGCCAAAACGGCCCCGTCATGCGGGGCCGTTTTCATTTGGACCAGTGTCGTATGGCACGCCCCCGAGCGAAAAAAGCCCCCGCTCTGGGCGGGGGCTCGACAAGCACAGCCTGCCGCGATCAGTGCGTCGCGAGCAGGGGGATCATCAGCAGTGCGACGATGTTGATGATCTTGATCAAGGGGTTGATTGCCGGTCCGGCCGTGTCCTTGTAGGGGTCTCCGACCGTGTCGCCGGTCACCGCGGCCTTGTGGGCTTCCGAACCCTTGCCGCCGTTATTGCCGTCCTCGATGTACTTCTTGGCGTTGTCCCAGGCACCGCCGCCAGTGGTCATCGAAACGGCCACGAACAGGCCGGTGACAATGGTGCCGATCAGCACGCCGCCCAGCGCCTTCGGCCCCAGCAGCAGGCCGACCAGGATCGGCACTGCCACGGGCAGCAGTGACGGTATGATCATCTCCTTGATCGCGGCCCTGGTCAGCATGTCCACGGCGCGCGAGTAGTCCGGCTTGGTGGTGCCCTGCATGATGCCGGCGATCTCGCGGAACTGGCGACGCACCTCCTCGACCACCGAACCGGCCGCGCGTCCCACCGCCTCCATGGCCAGGGCGCCGAACAGGTACGGGATCAGGCCGCCGATCAGCAGGCCGATGATGATCATGTGATCGGACAGGTCGAAGGTGAAGAGCTTGCCGCCGTGGTTGGCACTGAGGTTGTGGGTGTAGTCGGCAAACAGCACCAGTGCAGCCAGTGCCGCCGAGCCGATGGCATAACCCTTGGTCACTGCCTTGGTGGTGTTGCCCACCGCATCCAGCGGATCGGTGACGCCACGCACTTCGGCTGGCAGGTCTGCCATCTCGGCAATGCCGCCGGCGTTGTCGGTGATCGGACCGTAGGCATCCAGCGCCACGATCATGCCGGCCATCGACAGCATGGCCGTGGCGGCGATGGCAATGCCGTACAGGCCGCCGAAGTGGAACGCACTCCAGATGGCCAGGCACACCGCGATGACCGGCCATGCGGTGGCCTTCATCGACACCCCGAGACCGGCGATGATGTTGGTCGCGTGCCCGGTGGTCGAGGCCTGGGCAATGTGCCGTACCGGCTTGAACTCGGTACCGGTGTAGTACTCGGTGATCCACACGATCACGCCGGTCAGCAGCAGTCCGATAACCGCGCAGTAGAACAGGTGCATGGCGGGGATCGTGGCGCCGCCGTTGTCCGGGGTCAGGCCGCCCGGGAACAAGCTGCGGGTGATGAACCAGAAGGCCACCGCCGCCAGTACACCGGAAACGATCACACCCTTGTACAGCGCGCCCATGATCGACCCGCCTTCCTTCACGCGCACGAAGAAGGTGCCGATGATCGAGGCGATGATCGAGGCTGCGCCGAGGATGAGCGGATACATCACCGCATCGCTGTTGCCGGCGAAGGCCAAGCCGCCGAGCAGCATCGTCGCAACCACGGTTACGGCATAGGTTTCGAACAGGTCCGCCGCCATGCCGGCGCAGTCACCCACGTTGTCGCCCACGTTGTCGGCGATCACCGCCGGGTTGCGCGGGTCGTCCTCGGGAATGCCCGCTTCCACCTTGCCCACCAGGTCGGCACCGACGTCGGCGCCCTTGGTGAAGATGCCGCCGCCCAGGCGCGCGAAGATCGAGATCAGCGAGCTGCCGAAGGCCAGGCCAACCAGGGCATGCAGGGCCTCCTCGCCCTTCAGCCCGAAATGCGGCAGCAGGTAGAAATAACCGGCGGTGCCGAGCAGTGCCAGTCCCACCACCAGCATGCCGGTGATGGCGCCGCCGCGGAAGGCCACGTTCATGGCCGGGCCGATGCCGTTGCGGGCGGCCTCGGCGGTGCGCACGTTGGCGCGAACCGACACGTTCATGCCGATGTAGCCGGTGGCGCCCGAGAGCACCGCGCCAATCGCGAAACCGATGGCCGTGGGCCAGTTGAGGAAGAAGCCGATCAGCACGAACAGGATCACGCCGGCAATGGCGATGGTGCCGTACTGGCGATTGAGGTAGGCCTTGGCGCCCTCCTGGATGGCGCCGGCGATTTCGCGCATGCGTTCATTGCCGGTCGACTGGGCGAGTACCCAGCGTACCGAAAAGGCCCCGTAGAGGATGGCCACGATGGCGCTGCCGATCGCGATCCACAAACCGTATTGATGCAACATCTAAACCTCCCCAGTTCGATGGCCGTCTCATGACGGTCCCGCGAGTATAGGGGGCGGATGGCGTCTGGTCTTTTGTGCGCTGCAATATGCCGTGGCATTGGCGAGCCGGTTCAGCCGGCCTTCCAGGGTGGCAGTTTGCGCCCGACCGCAATCATTTTCAGTTTTGCGTGTACCGGCAGGCCGTCGCGTCCGAGAGGGGCGGCTGCCTCACCATGGATCAGCGGCGCCAGGTAGCGGCGCGCGGCGCTCGTGATGCCGAAGCCGTCGCGGCGCAGGAATCGTGCGGGCATCTTCTTCTCGCGATTGGCCACGCGTGCCAGCGGCGCGGGCGCGATGGACCAGCGATAGGGTGCATCACGTTCGCGCACGATTACCGGCATCACCGCGTTCATGCCCTTGAGCGCGTACTCGACCGCGGCCTTGCCGACAGCCTGGGCCTGGGCCAGGTCGGTGGCCGAGGCGGCATGCCGTGCCGAGCGCTGCAGGTAGTCCGGAACCGCCCAGTGCACCTTCAGGTCCAGTCTTTCCTTGACCAGTTGCGCCAGCATGGGCGCCACGCCCCCGAGCTGAGCGTGGCCGAAGGCGTCACGTGTCCCGGTATCGGAAAGCAAGCGTCCCGCGGCATCGCGAATGCCCTCGGAGGCGACCACGGTGCAATAGCCCACCCGTTTCACGGTGGCCTTGACCCTGGCCAGGAAGGCTTCCGGTTCGAAACTTCGCTCCGGGAAAAGGATCACGTGCGGCGGTGCATCCGCTTCCTCGCCGGCAAGACCGGCTGCCGCTGCGATCCAGCCGGCATGGCGTCCCATCACTTCGAGGATGAACACCTTGGTCGAGGTTTCGCTCATCGAAGCCACATCGAGGCTGGCTTCGCGTACCGACAGTGCGGTGTAGCGGGCCACCGAGCCGAATCCGGGGCAGCAGTCGGTGATGGTGAGGTCGTTGTCGACGGTCTTTGGCACACCGATGCAGGTCAGCTCGTGACCGTACTCGCGGCCCAGACGTGAAAGCTTGAGCGCCGTGTCGGCCGAATCGTTGCCACCGTTGTAGAGGAACCCGCGGATGTCGTGGGCGCGCAACACATCCATCAGTCGCTTGTATTCGGCAGGGTTCTCCTCGGGCGACTTGAGCTTGTAGCGGCACGAGCCGAATGCCCCGCCAGGGGTATGGTCCAGTGCGGCAATCGTCGCGCGGGTTTCCCGCGAGGTGTCGATCAGGTCCTCGCGCAGGGCGCCGAGGATGCCGTTGCGAGCGGCATACACCTTCACGCCGTGCGCGCGTGCGGTTTCAATGACGGCTGCGGCGGTCGCATTGATGACGGCAGTGACGCCGCCGGACTGGGCGTACAGCAGTTTTCCTCGGCGCATCGACGGATTCCTTGCTTTGATTGGGGTGAGACGGCTGCGACAGGTGGCCGCAACGTGAAGGTTTGACTGTCCCGTACGCAAAGGCTACCTTGAACTTCATTTTTTCCGCAGTCCAGCCGTGCGTCGCCCGACGCAAGGCCGGGCCACACTGGAGCAACCATGCGACTCGTGCTACTCGGCGCCCCCGGTTCGGGCAAGGGCACCCAGGCTTCCCGCTTGAAGAAGGAACTGGGGGTTCCGCACATTTCCACCGGCGACCTGCTGCGTGCCGCCGTGGCCGCAGGCACTCCGTTGGGCCGCAAGGCCAAGGCTGTCATGGATGCCGGTCAGCTGGTGTCCGACGACATCATGCTGGGCATGCTGGAAGAACGCCTCTCGCAGGCGGACGCGAAGACCGGTTTCATTCTCGACGGTTACCCGCGCAACCTGGCGCAGGTCGAGGCCCTGGATGGTCTGCTCGAGCGGCTGCACCAGCCGCTCGATGCCGTGGTCAAGCTGGACGTGCCGCCGGAAGAGATCGTCTCGCGTACCGAAATCCGCTTCAAGGCTGAAGGACGTGCCGACGACGATCCGCAAGTCGTGCGCAAGCGACTGGACGTATACGCCGAACAGACCGCCCCGGTGGCCGAGTGGTACCAGCGCCATGGCATGCTCAAGGCGGTCGATGGCGTGGGCGAGCTGGATGCCGTGTTCCGGCGCATCCTGGCCGCGCTTCCGGGTGACCGCATCGCTGCCCACGGCTGATGCGCCTGCACATCCTCGGCATCTGCGGCACCTTCATGGGCGGCGTCGCCGCGCTGGCCCGCGAGCTGGGCCATGCGGTCGAGGGTTCCGATGCCCACGTCTACCCGCCGATGAGCGACCAGCTGCGGGCGCTGGGCATCGACCTGCGCCAGGGCTACCGGGCCGAACACCTGCAGCCGGCTCCGGAGCAGGTCATCGTCGGCAATGCCATGAAGCGCGGCATGGAAGCGGTCGAATACATGCTCGATGCGCATCTTCCCTATGTTTCCGGGCCGCAGTGGCTGGGCGAGAACGTACTGCCCGGGCGCACGGTGCTGGCGGTGGCCGGCACGCACGGCAAGACCACCACGTCCAGCCTGCTTGCGCACCTGCTGCAGGATGCCGGCAAGTCCCCGGGATTCCTGATCGGCGGGGTGCCGGGTAATTTCGGGGTCTCGGCACGGCTGGGGGGCGAGCCTGCTGCATCCTCACCGTTTGTCATCGAGGCCGACGAGTACGACACCGCGTTCTTCGACAAGCGTTCGAAGTTCGTGCACTACCGGCCGGACATCGCCGTCCTCAACAACCTCGAATTCGACCATGCCGACATCTTTGCCGACGTGGCGGCGATCCAGCGCCAGTTTCATCACCTGGTGCGCACGATTCCGGGCAATGGGCGGCTGATTGTCAACGCCGAGGATGCACGGCTGGCCCAGGTGCTGGACATGGGCTGCTGGACACCGGTGGAAACCTTCGGCATCGACGCCGGCCATTGGCGCGCACGCCTGCTGGAGGACGACGGAAGCCGTTTCCAGGTGCGGTGCGGCGACACCGAGCTGGGCGAGGTGCACTGGTCCTTGCTGGGTCGTCACAACGTCATGAACGCACTCGCTGCGCTGGCTGCCGCCTCGGCATACGGATGCGATGTGCCGGCGTTGCTGGGCGCCTGCGCCGGTTTTGCCAATGCGAAACGGCGCATGGAGGGTCTGGGGGCGGTTGCGGGGGTGCATGTGTATGACGATTTCGCCCACCACCCGACGGCCATAGCCACCACCCTGGCCGGTCTGCGCGCGAAGGTCGGCAGTGCACGCATCGTGGTGGCACTGGAGCCGCGTTCCAACTCCATGCGCCAGGGTGCGCATGCCGATGCACTGGCGCCGGCACTGCAACTGGCCGATCAGGTACTTTTGCTGCAGCGTGCGGGCCTGCCGTGGGATGCCTCCAGGGTGACCGCGGCGCTGCAGGGGCGCGGTCATGTTGCGCCCAGCGTGGATGCGATGCTGGAATCGCTGAAGTTTGCGGTGCGTCCCGGGGACCATGTCGTGTTCATGTCCAACGGGGGTTTCGAGGACGCCCCGCGCCGCTTCGTTGCCGCCCTGCACGAGCAACCACCCGGTGACGATGCAAGTCCGTGAACGAGGCCGTTGGTGCATGGACGAACGCAAAAACAGGCTGCATGACGTACCGCTGTTCCCGCTGTCGGCGGTGCTGTTTCCCGAGGGCGAGCTGCGCCTTCGCATCTTCGAGCCGCGCTACCTGGACCTGGTCCGTGAGTGCGCAGGCGGTGGGGCATCGTTCGGGGTGTGTCTTATCTTGAAGGGCAGCGAAACCGATGCATTGGCCGCGACGGCCTCCGTGGGCACGCTGGCCCGTATTGCCGATTTCTTCAGCGACGAAAACGGCCTTCTCGGAATACGCGTCCAGGGGCGCGATCGCTTTGAGGTACATCGCCTGCACATGCGCGACAGTGGCCTGGCCCGCGCGGATGTGACGTGCTGGCCGCGGGAGCCGGTGATGCAACTGCCACCGCAATTCACGTTGCTGGCCGACATTCTGCGCCGCCTGATCGAGCAGGCCGCCCCGCATCTGCGGCATGTCGAGGAAGCCCGCTTTGACGACGCTTCCTGGGTCGGCTTCCGGCTCGCCGAGTTGCTGCCGCTGGAACCGGACGAGCGGCAGATGATGCTGGAGCTGCGTGAGCCAGCGCAGCGCCTGGCGGCCTTGCTGGACCGCATGCCGCGTTTTCAGCGTGGCTGATGCAGGGCTACACTCGAAGTTCGGTCCCGCTGGTGGTCGCCCATGAACACACTCGAAGGCAAGACTCTTTTCATCACCGGCGCATCACGTGGCATCGGCCTGGCCATTGCCCTTCGCGCCGCCCGGGACGGTGCCAACGTGGTCGTCGCAGCCAAGAGCGCAGTACCCAATCCGAAGCTGCCCGGCACGATCCACACGGCCGCCCAGGCCATTGAGGCGGCTGGTGGAAAGGCCCTTCCGATCAAACTGGATATCCGTGACGAACAGGCGGTGGCCGAGGCCATGGCCCATGCCGCAGAGCATTTCGGCGGCATCGACATCCTGGTCAACAACGCCAGTGCGATCTGGCTTGCCGGCATCGAGAAGACGCCGATCAAACGCTACGACCTGATGCAGCAGGTCAACGCACGAGGCAGCTTCGTCTGTTCACAGGCGGCGCTGCCCTACCTGCGCAAGGCTGCCGATCCCCACATCCTGACGCTGGCCCCGCCACCGAACCTGGATCCGAGGTGGTGGGGGCCGCATACGGCCTACACGCTGGCCAAGATGGGCATGAGCTTCGTGACCCTGGGCCTGGCTGCCGAGCTCGGCTCCCAGGGTGTGGGTGTGCATGCATTGTGGCCGCGCACGGTGATCGCCACCGCCGCGCTGGCGATGCTGGGAGATGCCGTGCATCCCGGACGCTGTCGCAAACCGGAAATCATGGCCGATGCGGCGCATGTCGTGCTGACCCGCTCTGCATCCCGCTGCAACGGTCGATTCGACATCGACGAGGATGTCCTGCGCGAGGCGGGTGTGAGTGATTTCGACGGTTATGCCGTACAGCCGGGACAGCCCCTGTTGCCGGACCTGTTCCTGGATTGAAACCATTCCTTGCCGCCTGCATCACGGGCGCACAGGGCAAGGTGTCGCCACGACTGACCTGACGGAGGTACATCAACATGAAATTCCTGCACAGCATGGTTCGCGTGCGCGATCTCGAGGCCTCGCTGCGGTTTTACTGCCAGGGGCTGGGTCTGGAGGAAGCGCGGCGCAAGGACTATCCACAAGGCCGGTTCACGCTGGTCTATCTGCGGGCTCCCGGGCAAGCGGACGTGGAAGTGGAGCTGACCCACAACTGGGAATCGCAGGACGATTACGGCTCGGCCCGCAATTTCGGGCATCTTGCCTTCGCCGTGGACGACATCTATGCGCTTTGCGCGCACCTGAGCGGGATGGGCGTGACCATCAACCGCCCGCCGCGCGACGGACACATGGCCTTCGTGCGTTCACCCGATCACATTTCGATCGAGCTCCTGCAGAAAGGTGATCCGCTGCCGCCGGCTGAACCGTGGGTGTCGATGGAGAACACCGGAACCTGGTGAGCCGAGGCGTCGCGTGGCAGCCGGGCGCATAATGCGGTTTCCTGTCGGTCCTTCACCTGCCTCGGAATTTCTGCATGCAACAAGATCAAGCCACATCTCCCCGGACGCCGGCACTGACGGCGCTCGGGCACCGTTATGTCCTGCCGGTCTACCGGCCGCGTGAGCTGATCCTCGAGCGTGGCAAGGGGTCGCGCGTCTGGGACGTGGAAGGCCGGGAGTTCATCGACTTTGGTGCGGGTATTGCGGTCAATGCCCTGGGGCATGCCCATCCCGCGCTGCTGGAAGCCTTGCAGGCACAGGCGCACAAGCTGTGGCACGTGAGCAACGTGTTCCTTACCGAGCCCTCGCTGCGGCTGGCCGAGGAGCTGGTGGGCCTGTCCGGGTTCGCCGAGCGGGTGTTCCTGTGCAATTCCGGTGCCGAGGCCAACGAGGCGGCGATCAAGCTGGTGCGCAAATGGGCCGCGGCGCAGGGTCGTTCGCCGGATCGGCGTGTGATTCTAAGCTTCGAGGGGTCCTTTCACGGGCGCACGCTGGCGACCGTCACGGCAACAGCCCAGCCCAGGTATCAGGCCGGTTACGAGCCGCTGCCCGGTGGTTTTCGTTATCTGCCTTTCAACGATATGCCTGCCGTTGAAGCGGCGATGCAACATGGTGATGTGGCGGCGGTTCTCGTCGAGCCGGTGCAGGGCGAGGGCGGTGTGGTGCCTGCCGCCCCCGGCTTCCTTGCCCACCTGCGTGCCTTGTGCGATGCCCACGGTGCGCTGTTGGTGCTGGACGAGATCCAGTGCGGCATGTGCCGTACCGGCACCCTGTTCGCGCATGTCCACGATCGCGTCACGCCCGACATTGTGACTCTGGCCAAGGCACTTGGCGGCGGTTTCCCGATTGGCGCCATGCTGGCCGGTCCGAAGCCGGCCCATGCGATGGGTGTTGGCGACCATGGCACGACCTTTGGCGGCAATCCCCTGGCCGCCGCGGTGGCGCGCGCGGTGCTGCGTGAACTGCGCGCACCGGCGCTGATGAACAACGTGAGCCGGCAGGCCGGGCGCATGCGCGAGCAACTGGAGCGCATGGGAACGGAGCTGGGCGTGTTTCGCACGGTACGCGGGCGCGGGTTGATGCTGGGCGCGGTGCTGGCCCCGGCGTATGCCGGGCGTGCCGGCGAGATTCTCGACCATGCCGCGCGTAGCGGACTGCTGCTGCTGCAGGCCGGTCCCGACGTGTTGCGTTTCGTGCCGGCGCTCAACCTCGAGGACCCAGAGCGCGAGGAAGGCCTGGATCGCCTGCGTCGCGCGCTCGAGAGTTTTCTTGCGTCGGCGGAGTCGGCGGCCTAGTCATCGTCCGATCCACCGACGGGTTCATTCCAACGGGCTGCCGGTATGCAGGAGGCGGCACGTACGGCATCCCCCGTACCGGTCGCGGCTTGCCCGTTGTTGCGCAGGCTGCGTGTGCGCGATCGACAGTACGGATTGGGTCGGGAATCGGGGTTGCATGGCGGGCATGCAAAAGTGCTGCCGGCATGCCTTCTGTCAGAACCGCAGCGCGGTGTCGTCAGTCCGGGCCTGCTGTCTTGCCGGGGCTGGCCGGTGCGAGCGGTTTACCGCAACGCCGGCAGTACCGGGCATCTTCCGTGTGGCCGGCCAGGCCGCATGCATCGCAGCGCCGGCGTTCCCGGGCTTCACGCACGCCGCTGGCCAGTTCCGCGGTGAATATGCCCGTCGGTACCACGATGATGCTGTAGCCGACCAGGATGATCAGCGAGGTCAGAGCCTTGCCCAGCGGCGTGTGCGGAGTGATGTCGCCGAAGCCGACTGTGGTCATCGTCACCACGGCCCAGTACATCGATTGCGGGATCGAGGTGAAGCCGTTGTCCGGTCCTTCGACCAGGTACATCAGCGCGCCGAAGATCAGCACCAGTGTGACGAAGGTGCTGACGAACACCAGCACCTTGCGCCGCGAGCGCGCGAGCGCAGTCCACAGCAGTGTGGCCTCGCCGACATAGCGCGTCAGTTTCAGCACCCGGAAGATGCGCAGGATGCGCAGGGCACGGATGACCAGCAGATACTGGCTGCCCGCGAACAGCAGGCTGAGGTAGGTCGGCAGCACCGAAACCAGGTCGACGATGCCGAAGAAACTGCGCGCATACAGCCAGGGGCGCCGCACCACCACCAGCCGCACCACGTACTCGACGGTGAATGCCAGCGTGAAGGCCCATTCGGCGACATAGAACGCGTTGCCGAATCGCGCGTGCAGCGAGGGCACCGTATCCAGCACCGTGACCAGGATGCTGGCAAGGATGGCGAGGATCAGCGCAACGTCGAAAGCCCGTCCCGCGCGGTCATGATGGCCGAAGATGATGTGGAACGCGCGGGCACGCCAGGCAGCGCCGGAAGCGGGTTCGTGCGGCAGGTATGGCCGTGCGTCCCCGGCTTTGCGGTTCATGAATTCTTACGCGACGCGGCCACTTCGGACATCGCTTCCGCGGCCGCTTCCAGCGTGAAGTCGATTTCGGCATTGCCGTGTGCGGTGGAAACAAAACCTGCCTCGAAGGCGCTGGGTGCCAGAAACACGCCGCGCGCGAGCATGGCGTGGAAAAAGCGCCGGAAGGCCTCGGTGTCACAGGCGGTGACCTGTTCGAAGCGGGTAATCGGACCGGTGCCGAAAAACAGCCCGAACATGCCGCCCACGCAATGGGTGCTGAAGGGAATGCCCGCGCGGTCGGCCAGCGCCTGCATGCCCTGGGTCAGACGCGTGGCGCGGGTTTCCAGCGCGTCGTGCAGACCCGGTTCGCGCACCAGCTCGAGCATGGCCAGGCCCGCGGCCATGGCCACCGGATTGCCGCTCAGTGTGCCGGCCTGGTAGATCGGGCCCGACGGAGACACCTGCTGCATCAGATCGCGCCTTCCGCCGTAGGCGCCGACTGGCATGCCGCCGCCGATGATCTTGCCAAAGGTGCTCAGGTCCGGGGTGATGCCGTAGCGTTCCTGGGCACCGCCGGCGGCAACCCGGAATCCGGTCATCACTTCATCGAAGATCAAGATCGCGCCATGAGCAGTGCACAGTTCGCGAAGGCCTTCGAGGAAGCCCGGAACCGGCGGCACGCAGTTCATGTTGCCCGCCACGGGCTCGATGATCAGTCCGGCAATCTCTTCACCGCGCTCGGAAAACAGCGCGCGCGCCGATTCCAGGTCGTTGTAGGGCAGGGTCAGGGTGAGGTCGGCGGCGGCTTTGGGCACTCCCGGCGAGGTGGGTACGCCCAGGGTCAGTGCGCCGGACCCCGCCTTGACCAGGAAACTGTCGCCATGGCCGTGGTAGCAGCCCTCGAATTTCACGATGAGATCGCGCCCGGTGGCGCCGCGTGCCAGGCGAATGGCCGACATGGTGGCCTCGGTGCCGGAGTTGACCATGCGCAGCATGTCCACCGAGGGCACCATGGCGCAGATGGTCTCGGCCATGGCGACCTCGGCGGCACAGGGCGTACCGAAGGACAGCCCGTCGCGGACCGCCCGTTCGACCGCCTCACGAACGCGGGGGTGGTTGTGGCCCACGATCATCGGCCCCCACGAACCCACATAGTCCAGGTAGCGCTTGCCCTCCACATCCCACAGGCAGGCGCCTTGCGCACGCGCGGTGAAGAAGGGTTCGCCCCCGACCGAGCTGAAGGCGCGTACCGGCGAGTTGACGCCGCCCGGCATCAGGGCCTGCGCCTTGTGAAACAATTCGTGGTTGCGGCTCATGCTGGAAGCTCTCTTCGTGCATCAAACAGGGATTGAAAACGCCATGTGGCATCGTGCGGATCGTCGGCAAGGAACAGCGCCGACAGCGAAGCAAGGAAATCGGCTCCGGCAGCGATCAGCGATGCGCCATTGTCCGGTGTGATGCCGCCGATGGCCACCACTGCCGGACCCAGGCCTCGCGCCTCGGCAAGCACCGATGGCTCGATGCGCCGGGCTTCCGGCTTGCCGGTCGATGGGTGGAAGGCGCCGAAGGACAGGTAATCGACGTCCAGTCCGGCCATGCGCCGGGCCCGCGCGATGTCGCCGTAGCAGGACACGCCAATGATGATGTCCGGTCCGTACATACGGCGAATCCGCGCCGGGTCGGGATCGTGGGCGCCCAGATGCACACCCTGCGCACCGCAGGCCTGCATCAGTTCGGCATCATGGTCGATGATGACCGGTACGTCATGTTCCCGGGCCGCCGCGACCAGGATTCGCGCCATCTCCAGACGCTCCGCGGGGTCGGCAAGCAGGTCGCGGTACTGCAGCATCCGCGCCCCCGCCTTCAGTACGGTGTGGGCAGAAGAGAGCAGCTGTTCCCGCGGTCCGCCGGTGATCGCATACAGTCCGCCCGCAGGCACGCGTCGCAGGCCGGGGGTACGCGCGACTGTACCCGGGAGGGGGGAAGCTGCGACAATCGGCGCCTCCTGTTCCGTTTTATACCGTGATTGCATCGATGAATGATTCCGTTACCGAGGCAGTGGCCGCCCGCAAGTGGATGTGTGTCGTATGCGGCTTCATCTATGACGAAGCCGAGGGTCTGCCCGAAGAGGGCATCGAGCCCGGCACGCGCTGGGAAGATATACCCGACACCTGGACGTGTCCGGATTGCGGTGTCACCAAGGATGACTTCGAGATGATCGAGATCGACTGATCTGTCCCGTATCGGCCCGATACCGTCAGCATAACGCCCCATGCGGCCCTCCTGCCGCCCTTCCGTCGGGCTTTCATGAAACTGCACTTTCCCGGATTCACCAAGGAGGCAGTCATGAAAGCATTCATTCCGTTTGACGACGACTGGTTCGAGCATCCCGAGCGCATGCCCGGTGAACTGGTTCCCTATCAGGTCGGCATGGTGAGCAGACGTGTCTCAGTGCTTGAAAGTCAGCGAACCGGACCGATGCGGCCCTTGAGAGAGAAGGTGTCGCCGATGGTGATGCCCAGCCGTGCAGCCGTGCCGGCAGACAGTTCCAGTACGTAGACCACGGGTTTCCCGCTGGGATACACAGGACATGGGTCGGCCTTGCATGGCGGCACGTCAAGTTGCATGGACACCAGTTTGTGCTGCTTGTCGAAGAACAGCATGTCCAGCGGGATCAGCGTGTTCTTCATCCAGAATGCCTGCGGCGCGTCGTAGGGAAACACGAACAGCATTCCCTGATCGGCCGGCAATGAGGTGCGATACATCAATCCGCGTTCACGCTGCGCATTGGTGGTGGCCAGTTCGACCCTGAAGACATGGCCGTGCAGGGTCAGGGCGTGCGTCGCAGCCTGGCTGCGGATCGGGGCTGCGCTGCAGGCGCCAGCAAACAGGCACACGATCCAGGGGAAAAGATGGCGTTTCATGAAAGGGGCGATCTCGGGTCGCGCTGTAAAGCGTAGGCGCAAAGTGTATCGCGTCCCCGGGTTTGGGATGCGTTGCCTGCCCCCTTCCATCTGTGTCCGGCAAGGCGTATGATTCGCGCCCCGCCGCTGGGTCGTTCGGTGGCGGGTACAGGCGCGGCGCGGTGGATTTTTTTGCACTGCGAGGTGTTGACGGACATCGAAAGCGATGTAGAATGAGCGGCTCCCTCGGGCGAAAGGCCCGGACGGGGAAGCGGGGCGAAAGGCCCTGCGGCGAGCAGATCTTTGACAGTGTGCGCAGGTGACTTGTGTGGGCGTCTTGCATGTTGGAATCGAGTCCAAGCAATGCAAGCGTCCAAACCTTTGACCTAAGTGATTCAGCGATGAATGACTGGGAGGGGTTCGGACCTTCGTAAGAACAGATGTTCCTTCGGGGATATCGAAAACTTCAAGTGAAGAGTTTGATCCTGGCTCAGATTGAACGCTGGCGGCATGCCTAACACATGCAAGTCGAACGGCAGCATGAGAGAGCTTGCTCTCTTGATGGCGAGTGGCGGACGGGTGAGTAAGGCATCGGAATCTGCCCTGTTGTGGGGGACAACCCGGGGAAACCCGGGCTAATACCGCATACGTCCTACGGGAGAAAGTGGGGGACCCTTCGGGGCCTCACGCGACAGGATGAGCCGATGTTCGATTAGCTGGTTGGTGGGGTAACGGCCTACCAAGGCGACGATCGATAGCTGGTCTGAGAGGATGATCAGCCACACTGGGACTGAGACACGGCCCAGACTCCTACGGGAGGCAGCAGTGGGGAATATTGGACAATGGGGGCAACCCTGATCCAGC
>Ga0256829_1001164_pt1 | contig 22575 bp, 22 predicted proteins | sample 131447metaG_FD_185979 | JGI IMG/M metagenome (GOLD analysis project Ga0256829, IMG submission 185979) | Hydrothermal vent microbial communities from Lau Basin, Pacific Ocean - 131-447 | ecosystem: Environmental > Aquatic > Marine > Hydrothermal vents | place: Pacific Ocean: Lau Basin | collected...
AAGCCATTCAAACCGCCACGATCAGCAATGCGACCCTGTTTGGACTAGAAGACGAAATCGGCTCCATCACGGTCGGCAAAGCCGCAGATATGATTGCCGTAGGCGGCGATCCGCTCGCGGATATCAAAGAGCTCCAAGACGTCGATTTTGTCATGAAAGATGGCGTCGTCTATTTGAACGAGCTCTCGGATTAGAGGGCGATATCCCACCTAAAGGGCGCGATGTGTGACTAAAATGCGTCGCGCCAAGTGATTCCGACAAACGCACTGCATCCTCCTGAAATGCGGGCAATTCGATGCACGCTTGCAACGCTTTTGGTCAAAATCCCCTCATACGGGAATAATTTGCCAAAAAGCTCTGGCCCAATCGGTCCTGAAAGCATTTAGTCCTCATGGGTCAGCTTCTCTTTTTCAAGAAAGCGGGCACGACAGAGAGGCTAGGAGGGAAGAAGAAATGAAATCACTTGCCACAAAACTACTATTAAGCGCGTCAGTGCTTACAACAGCAGTCAGCATGGCGCACGCCCAAGATGCTGAAACTGCAGAAGACGAAACAAGCGTCCAGGAAACAGTTGTTATCACAGGATCTCGCATTCAACGCGACCCGAACGTCGGCGCCCCCGTGCCGGTTCAGTCCATTGATGCAGAGGCAATTGTACAATCGGGTGAGTTCAGCCTGGTCGATGTCGTCAACGACATCCCAGCGCTAGTGAACTCGACTTCGAGTGAGCAATCGATCGATAGTGCATTTGCACTCGGAACAAACGTTCTCAATCTGCGCGGCCTTGGCAGCGCTCGGACCCTGACCCTGATTGACGGTCGGCGATCCGTTGCAGGGGTTGAAGGCTCGGCCGCTGTGGACGTCTCAAGCATTCCGTCCGCCTTGGTCGAACGCGTTGAAGTTCTGACGGGCGGCGCCTCTGCGGTCTATGGTGCAGACGCGGTTACCGGTGTTGTGAACTTCATCCTCAAGGATGACTTTGAAGGCCTCGAAGTCAGTGGCTTTCTCGGTGCAAATGAAGATTTGAACGGTGAGCAATACTCCATCGACATGCTTGCGGGTTCAAATTTCGACAATGGGCGCGGGAACATCACATTCGGGATTTCTGCATCACGTGACTCCGGCCTGACCGGCAGCGAAAGCGATGCCTTACTCGGCGGACCGGCGAGTTCCGGCGGGGAATGGGCGAACCCAGACTTACGCTTCCAGAACGGTGAAATCACTGCATCGGGAACGCCAGCGCTGGCGCGGTTCTATAATTTCGATAATACCGGCCTATTCCGGTATGGATTGAACATCCCATCGCAAGAACAGTTCATTGCCGATTACACGGCGGAATTTGGCGAAGCTCCAACCCTGAACGCTGCCGAGCAGGCCCTGTTCAGTCGCGCCGCTAATGCGCTCGCTCGAACAGTTATCGATCAACCAGTGTTCTCAATCACATCTGGCAACGGTTACATCATTCCAGGTAACCCTTACACGTTCGCAGGGTTCAATGCGATCAATAACATTGACCTGGACGGAAATGGCGTTGACGACTGCTTGGATTCATTCACCGGATACAATTCGTCCTTCTCTGCGGCTTCGTTCGGGGTCGTAGGCGGATGCTGGAGTGTCCAACCTGATGGCTCTCTTCGCCCCGTGCAGGACGGCGTCGTCACGGGTAACTTCAATGGCGGCGGCGGAGATTCTGTCTTTGATGACAGCGACGATCCATTGCTCGCACCTGAAGAGCGTTTCTCATTCTATTTGACAGCCGACTATGAGTTGAACGCCAATGCGACCGTCTTCGGTGAGTTGAGCGGAACATTCAGCAAAGTCGAAGAATCGGTGAACCCAACATCATTCTGGGATCTTCTTTTCGGGGCTCCAGACAACCCGTTCCTGCCAACAGAGTTGCAGGATCTGGCACAATCAACCGGCGGTATCGCGATCACGATCGACCCGACCATCTTCAACCCACCAAATGATAGTGACGAACGTTCTATCATCCGCGCTGTCGCAGGCGTGGAAGGCGACTTCGGGAGCAACTACTCTTACGAGATCTCGGGGACAGTTGGAGAGTTCAAACGCGAGGCGAACAATCCAAACCGCGTCATCAATGACCGCTTCTTCGCGGCGATTGATGCGGTGGTCGATCCCAACTCAGGCGAGATTGTTTGTCGCTCGACCCTCGATCCGTCCGCGCTGCCACCGTCTACACCATTTGGTATTCCGGTTTATGATGACAGTGCGATTTACTCGTTCACACCAGGTGCCAACTCCCCTTGTGTTCCATTGAACATCTGGGCCGGTGAAACCGGTGTTACCCAGGAAGCCCTGGACTTCATCACTGCAGACGATCCGCAAGAGGATATCATTCAGCAATATGTTCTGTCTGCGATCCTGAGCGGGACCTCATCGGATTTCTTCGAGCTCCCAGCAGGACCTGTTGGTTTTGTTGTCGGTGCCGAGTACCGAAAAGAGCAATCAAAAGCCAGCTTTAGCGATTTCCGTCTCGGCGTCTTGCCAGAAGGGTCTCCCTTCGCAGGGGCCAATATCTCGGACGTCTCAAGCAACTCATCTTTGTTCTTCCGCCCGAATATTGGCTTCGCCAGCACCACGGCTGGAGACTCAAACTATGATGTCTCAGAAGTCTTTGCTGAGGTCTCTGTGCCGGTCTTGGCCGACATGCCGTTTGCGAAAGAACTGACGGTCGACGGGGCTGTGCGCTACTCTGACTACTCCACTGTCGGCAACACGCTGACATGGAAACTCTCAGGGTCATACGCACCGGTCGATGACATCCGGTTCCGTGCGACGCTGTCTGAAGCGGTTCGTGCGCCAAACATCGGCGAACTGTTCGCGCCGCAATCTGGCACAACGTTCCGACCATCAGACCCATGCTCGATTCAAAACATCACCAATGCAATCGACGTAAACGCTGAACTCGGAGCTGCTCGACAGGCCAACTGTACAACGCTGCTCTCTGCGATTGGCGTCGACGTCAATAATGGTGGCTCAACCTATGCATTCGAAGACCCGCTATCTGCGGCCTTCGGAGGCATTACGGGCGGGAACCCAGACCTGACAGAAGAGACGGCAGAAACCTATACGCTCGGGTTTGTCGCTCAACCAAGCTTCCTTGATGGTCTGACGATTTCTGTCGACTATTGGAGTGTTGAAATCGACGACGCCATTCGCACCGTCGATTCTCAAGACATTGTGGACGGTTGTTACGACTCCTTGTCGGGTCCGAACAACACTTTCTGTAGTCAGTTCACGCGAAACACGGATCCAAACTCCGCTCAGTTCGGTGGTTTGAATTTCCTCCAATCGCTTCCTGTGAACTTCGCACGCTTCGAAGCTGCAGGTACCGATTTCGCTGTCAGCTATGACTTCGAATATGGCGCCAATGATTTCAACGCGACCGTGCAAGGCACGAAAGCCGAGAAGCTAGACCTGTTCCGCGATCCATCTGATCCGACCCTGGTTGACCCAGAGCTCGGTGAAACAGGTCGCCCGGAGTGGGCGGTGAACCTGTTCCTTGATTGGGAACGCGGTCCATTCCGCCTTGGCTGGCAGACACAGTACCTCAGTGAGCAAACTGAGGCCGGTGTTGAAATTGATGAGCTCGACGCACTGTTTGGCGAAATCGGTAATGCTGGCGATTTCTACCGCCACGATATCGAATGGGGCTATGAGTTCAGCGAAGAACTGTCGCTCTATGGCGGCGTGAACAACGTCTCAGATGAGCAACCCTTCCGGACACAGGTCGCTTACCCTGTTGGTCCACGTGGTCGGTTCTTCTTCGTTGGGGCAACCTACAAGCTTCCATAAGAAAGCACTCGATCAACAAAATAAGAAAGGCCGGATCCAACGATCCGGCCTTTTCTCATCAGGCTGTATTCTCGAGCGATCCGCTACTCAGGCAATTCGATGCGGCGGTACACTAGGTCAGCGTAATCGTTGACGAGGGCTTCCGACATGTTGCCGGGCTTGAATGTGTGCTCGCCGATTTCGGCCACTGGCGTGATCTCAGCAGCGGACCCAGTGATGAAACATTCGTCAAAGGTTGAGAGCTCATCCGGCATGATCGCCCGTTCCACCACTTCAATCTGGCGCGCTTTGGCGAGTTTGATGGCGGTTTGGCGTGTGATCCCGTTGAGAAAGCAATCCGGCGTTGGCGTGTGGATGGCGCCGTCGCGCATGAAGAAAATATTCGCGCCCGTCGCTTCAGCAACCTGACCGCGATAATCGAGCATCAAGGCGTCCGCATAGCCTTCATTCTCAGCCGCATGCTTGGACAGTGTACAGATCATATAGAGACCTGCCGCTTTAGCATGGCACGGCGCAGTCAGCGGATCCGGACGACGATACATGGCATGCGTCATCCGAATGCCTTTCATCTTGTCAGCGAAATAATCGCCCCAGGCCCAAACCGCGACGGCCAGGTGGATGGAATTGCTCTGCGCTGAAACACCCATCATCTCACTGCCGCGCCAGGCAAAGGCGCGAACATAAGCGTTCTCGAGACCGGACTTTGCGAGCGTCTCGGCTTTGATCGCCTCAAGCTCATCAACGCTCACTGGCAGCTCAAAGCCCATGATCTTCGCGGAGTTTGCCAGACGCTCAGAATGGCGCCGCGAGGCATAGATCACGCCGCCATACGCGCGCTCGCCCTCAAACACACAGGAAGCATAGTGCATAGCATGCGTCAGCACGTGGACTTTCGTGTCGCGCCATGGGACGAACTGTCCGTCCATCCAGATATAGCCGTCACGATCATCATAGGCTTGGTCTGCCATTCTCTTTTCCTGTCTTGCACTTTTACCCAATTCACGGGCATTCTCAGATCACTATGGTGGATGTCAACCAAATACGCGCGAATGCTCCAGGATTCGACCCCCGTCTCTTCTTAAGAGACGAAGAGCTGGACTACGGAATTGCATTGCTCCTTGCTGGTGAACGGGCCTTGATGAAGGCCGCCGGCGAGATTGCCCGCGACTTTTCGCTTCCGGCGCTTGCAGCTCGGGTGCTGATCACTGTGCGCTTTCAGCCAGGCCAAAGCGTGAATGTCTTGCGCGATCAGCTCGATGCCACGACGCCAACCTTCGCGCGGATCATCGCCGATCTGGAAAAACGCGGTTTGATCGAACGGCGGCAAAGCCCGCATGGCGACCGCCGGACCCGCCAACTCTATCTCAGTCATGAAGGCAAACGCCTCACCGATCCCGCCACGATCGCAATGCGCGATCGGTTGCGCCTGGCTTACCGCGCCGCCGGATCAGGTGCCGTGGCCGGTGCGCGAAGCGTGCTGGAGTCTCTCTCATGAGCGCCGAAACACATCTTCTCGTCGTCGATGATGATGACCGGATCCGGGATCTGCTCAAGCAATACCTGTCACGGCACGGCCATTCAGTCACCACAGCAGCAGATGCAGCGGCCGCGCGTAAACTGTTCCAAACCTTCAGCTTTGACCTCGCGATCTTTGACATCATGATGCCGGGCGAAGATGGGCTTAGCCTGCTCAAGGCGCTGCGCGATGAAGGCAATGAGACGCCGGTTTTGCTGCTCACGGCTCGAGGCCAAGCCAGCGACCGGATTGAAGGCCTGCGCCTTGGCGCGGATGATTACCTGCCGAAACCGTTTGAACCAGAAGAGCTCGCCCTGCGCACCTCAGCGATCCTGAAACGCAGCCACGTCCCGCCGCCGCCAACCGAGATAGAAATGTCAGGCCTGGTGTTTGAACCAGCAAAGGGCCTGCTCACTGGGCCAGGCGGAAACATTCGGCTCACCGATAGTGAGCACCAGCTGCTTGCGATACTGGCCAAAAACCCAGGCGAACCTGTATCTCGCGAGGCGCTGGCCGCAGAGACATCAAATGGCACCGAGCGCAGCATCGATGTGCAGGTCACAAGACTGCGCAAGAAAATCGAACCTGACCCGAGGAACCCCATTCACATCCAAACTGTACGCGGTATCGGTTATCGCTTGATGCCAGACTGATCAAAGGGACCTCCATGTTAAAAGTTCACCATCTCCGCGTCGGGCGTTCAGTCTTCACAGTTTGGCTGCTGGAAGAGCTTGGCGCGCCCTACGAACTCGAAATCTACATTCGAAACGAGATGGGACGTGCGCCGCCAGAGCTTAAAAATGCGCATCCGCTCGGCAAATCCCCAGTGATCGAAGATGATGGTTACATCTTGGCTGAGTCTGGGGCGATCGCGCTTTACCTGCTCGATAAGTTCGATCCCGAAAACAAGCTCGGACCCGATTCAGATCCAAAAGCCAAAGGCGAATGGAACCAATGGCTGATGTATTCTGAAGCATCCGCATTTGCGCCTCTGCTGATGAAGCTGCTGCTCAGCAGAATGGAAGACAAACCACCTGTATTCGACATGTTCGCCTCTGGCGAGGTTGCCCTTCAACTTGGCTATCTGGAGGCGCGGCTCTCTGATCGTGAATTCGTAATGGGTGATCGCTTCACCGCACCCGATATTGGCACAACCTATATCGCACAAATGGCAGAACGGCTTGGCGAAATTGGACCCTATCCAAATCTCGCCGCCTACCTCGCTCGGAATACGGCGAGACCTGCCTTTCAACGGGCCTTGGAAAAAACTGGCGGCTAGCCCGAAATCTGAGTCATCTCATCTTTGAGAAAGAGCTTTTCGCGTCGCAATCTCTGCAACTCAATTGAGCAGGGATTGGGGCGTGCCAGTTCGTCATCCAGCGCGCGATCGAGACTGAAATGGCGTCGAACGAGCGCCTTTAGTCTCGCCTCTGTTTTGACGTGAAGCACTCGCCCGCCTTCATTTTCCCAACGATCTGTTTCTGACATCAGACCCTCTAGCTCTTGCCGCGCTTAATCCGGCGACGACGCCAGCCGCGCCGAGACTCATGCTTTGGAGTCGGCTCCAGGGTCACGAAACTGTCTGCGTGATTGACTTCGTTCACCGCCAGTTCGGACGGCACGAAAGTCGCGTTAAGCTCGCTGGCTTGGGAGGAAACACTAGATTGCGTACGAAACATGATCGTATCCTTCTTGTTGTGATGACTCCGAAAATGGTTGACGATTGCGATAATTCAAATCTAAAGAAACTTCCGAATTGATAGATTAAGGCTACCAAAAATGCGGCCCACACTTCGACAGCTTCAGTATATCGTCGCGGTTTCAGAGACCGGGCGTTTTCATGAGGCCGCCAAACGCCTTCATGTCAGCCAACCAAGCCTTTCATCGCAAATCGCTGATGTTGAACAGCAACTCGGGATTCAGCTTTTTGAGCGAGGCCGTAATGGCGCTTTGATGACCCCGAATGGGGAGGAGTTTGTTCGCCGAGCGCGTTTGATTTTGCGCGATGTTGAAGACCTGAAAGCCTCAATGAGAACTGGCGACACGGCGCTGTCCGGGCGCATTCGACTGGGCGTTTTACCATCGGTCGGCCCGTATCTCCTACCGCCCGTCGTGAAGGACCTCCATCGCTCTTATCCGCAACTTCGATTGCTGGTCGAAGAGCATTGGACCGACCGCCTAAACACGCAATTGCTGGACGGCACGCTCGACTGCATCATCTCCACGCCGGAGGATCACAAGGACCTTGCGAGCGAGCTCTTGTTTGAAGAGCACCTCTGGGTGTGCGCTGCGCCGGACGATGCGCTCGCAGGGGATGGTCCATTGGACCCTTCAGACTTGAAAGGCAGCGAAATTCTCAGCGTTGGACAAAGTCACCGGCTCAGCGCGTCTGTTCGCGACCTCGCTTCGCGCTCGGGCGCAGACGTTAGCTCGGTGTTCACCGGCACCAGTCTCGACGCCATCCGGCATATGGCGGCAACGGGCGCAGGCGTCGCGATCCTACCGGCCATTTATGCCCTTTCAGAAGCCCGCCGCGATCCTGATCTTGTTCTGCGTCCGCTCAAAGATCAAAGCGTCAAACGCCGCGTGTCTTTGATCTGGCGAAAAACCTCTCCAATGTCGGAAAGTTTCAGCGTGATGGCCGAGATCTTACGAGAAGATGCCCGCGCCATTTTGAAAGACGATTTGCACTGACGCACGGTCTACCCAAAACATGAGCGTGGATCTAAAGGACAAGTATGGATGAACGCGCCCCCAACTATCGCCCAGGCCCGCTATCGAGCTTGCTCATAGGATTGTCTCGCCACACAGTCTTTGGACGTGGCGGCATGCGAAAGCTGATGGCGAAAAGCGTACGCGCGCTCAACACCGGTCGCCCCCTAGACGTCAGCCTTTATGGCGGACAGGCGCGCCTCCATCACACCGGCAACAATTCTGAGATCAAAGCGCTGCTCAGCCCCAAACGCTATGCACGCGAAGAGTATGCGTTTTGTCGAACCCATATGCCCAGCGAGAATGGCGTATTCCTGGATATTGGCGGCAATGCAGGCGTGTTCAGCTTGTTCGTCGCCTCGCTGATGCGGTCTGGCACGCTGATTTGCGCCGAACCACAACCGGTAATGTTCGCGCGCCTCACCACGAATTTTTCGCTCAACACAGATCTCACCGAACGGTTGCGGATCGAGCTCAAACCCACCGCCGTTGGAGGCAACGAGCCTGGCACCCTGACGATTTCAACCCCCGAAAGCGCTGGCCAAGCCTCAGCGCGAGTCAGTGATGGAGACCCGACAATCGAGGTTTCAGTGACGCCCATGCTGGACCTCTTGAACTCAAGCGGCGCCGAAAAGCTCGATCTTTTGAAGATTGACGTCGAAGGTTTTGAAGACGGAATTCTCTTCCCATTCTTCGACACAGCCCCGTCAGCGCTTTACCCAAAAGCCATCGTCATGGAAGCCTGTCACGCAAACCGCTGGGAGCGCGACTGCGAGGCGCTTTTGCTCGAAAAGGGATATACAATCGTCCATAAGGACCGCACCAATATGATGTTAGTTTTGGACTCATAGGCCGATGAGCGGATTTCGACTTCGGGATTACACGCCGCGCGGACTTTATGCCCGCCTCGCCGGGCTCGTGGCCCTGCCTGTAATCGCGATTTTCGCCATCTTCTCCTTCTACTATTATCAAGAACACATCAGCGAAGTGAATGAAAAACTCTCGCAATCAATTGCACGTGAAGTCGGCCTGATCGTGGACATTTGCGCTGCCCCAGATCACAGCCAGCAACGCGAAACGCTGGTGGAAAACCAACTCGGTCTTCGCTTCGACTGCGACTATCCGAATGCGATGGAATGGCCGGAGGAGTCTCGCCAACGGTTCGGCTATGGCAAAGTCTTGCGCGGTCAGCTCGCCTCCGTCACCCGGCACCCGGTTGAGGTGCGCACCGTCCAGACCGGGCGCGTCTTGGATTTCAGGATCGATGCAGGCGACGGGATCGTGCGAGTGTTGATCGACAGAAAGCGGGCGCTGGCAGCGAATACCCATTTCACAATCGTTTGGGTCCTCCTCGGCGCAGTGATCATGCTCGGGCTCGCCTTCGCATTCCTGCGCAATCAAGTCCGATCGATCCTGCGCCTGACTGAAGCCGCGAAAGCCTTCGGTCGCGGCCGGGATGTCCCCGGGTTCAGACCTAGCGGCGCAACCGAGATCCGAGATGCAGCGCGGGCGGTCACCGATATGCGTGCGCGCCTTATGGCTTTTACGGACCAAAGAACCGCGATGCTCGCCGGCGTCAGTCATGATCTGCGCACCCCGATCACACGGCTAAAGCTGCAATTGGCGATGATGGAGCAGACCGAAGAGATTACTGGCGCGCGCAGCGATCTCGAGGATATGTCGAAAATGCTGGATGAGTATTTGGCATTTGCGAGCGGTGAAGAAGGAGAGCGCGCTGAAACGCTGCGGCTCGACCACATCACCCGCACGGTCGCTGAGCGCATTGATGGCGTCACAGTGGTTGAGGCGACTGAAATCTCGGTGACGGTTCGTCCGATGGCGCTGACGCGGACTTTGACCAATTTGATGACGAATGGTGTCGGCTACGGCACACGTTGTGAGGTCCGGCTCGTCAAAGGACCCCGCATGGCCGAGATTTTACTCGACGATGACGGCCCTGGCATTCCTGCTGACCAACGCGAAGACGCGTTTCGCCCGTTCCACCGTCTCGATGATGCACGGTCTCAAAATGTCACGGGGACCGGGCTTGGACTGACCCTCGCCCGTGATTTCGCCCGCGCTCATGGCGGTGACATTCGTCTTGAAGACAGCCCAATGGGCGGCTTGCGCGTTCGATTGCGACTACCGTATTAAGCTTCGTCCGCGTCAGGGACGTCTGGCTTAGCTTTGCGGCCGCGGGATTTTATCCACGCCGCGCGCTCTTCAATCTTGATCAGCTCTGCATCCAAGGCTGCCATAGTTCGGCTAAGGTCAGCGCTGGTCTCCTGGCGCCAGGCGCGTTCGGCCTGCGCAATCGCCCACCCCAGGGCGGCGATCTGAACACCGCGTGGGATCGAACTTGTTCCATCTAGCCCCGCGCATGCCAGAGCCCATTTCGCGGTCTGCGCGCGCGCTTTTAGTCGAAGTGCTAGGCCATCCAGCGACCGGTCGCGCCACCGCAAGTAGGACATGGCGCCATCGCGAACCTCTTCCATCGCCTCAAAGCGCAGCATGATGACGTCGAAGAGGCGTGTACGGGCCGTTTCTTCCTCATCAACTGGTTCTTCGCTCATCCCGGCATCGAAGATCTTCTCCACCGTCGCCGAGAGATCATCCTTATCCGCAACGCCGTGAAAATCTTTCAGCGCAAGGCCCGCTTCCTCAGCGATTTGCGCGAGTGTCAGATCACCCCACTTGCCGGTTTCCGCCAGCTTCAGTGCTGCCTTAACGCCAGATTGGATGATCTCATCTTGGGTCATTCGGTTTCCTTCGAGAGCGCAATGTCGCGCGCGATCGCCGCGCCGACGGCTTTCTCGAATACAGATGGCATGGCTTCGGGCGACATCAAGACTTCAAGCGCCGCCTGCGTCACTCCGTTCGGAGAGGTGACATTCTTGCGAAGGGTTGCGGCCTCCTCGTCAGAGCCTTCCATCAGCGCCCCGGCGCCTTCGACGGTTTTACGCGCCAGGCGCATGGAAAGTTCAGGATCGAGCCCATGCGCCGCGCCTGCGGCGGCCATGACTTCTGCCAATAAGAACCCATAGGCCGGACCACATCCCGAAATCGCGGTCGCTGCCGGGAGGAGATCCTGATCGATCGGGCCTTCAACCTGGCCGAGTGGCGCCAGCAGCGATGTGAGCTCGGCGATCGCATCACTGGATGCGCCCGGCTTGGTACAAAGGATCGTCACACCTTTGCCAACCAGCCCCGGTGTGTTCGGCATAGCGCGGGCGACATTCTGTGTTGCAAGCTTCACCTCAAGCGTTTCCAGCGTCACGCCCGCCATAATCGAGAGCACACGTGTTTCAGGGCCAACACGGGCAGCGATTTCATCTGCCAATTGACCAAACACTTGCGGCTTCACCGCCACAACCAGCACGTCTGAAGGGTTTGGCTCGGGATTGAGACGAACCTGTTTCTGATCCGCCCAAGTTTGCACAATTTCAGCCGGTGACGGATCGACAATGTCGATATTCCCAGCCTGGCCAGCTTTCAACCATCCGCCCGCTAAGGCAGAGCCCATTCGGCCGGCACCGACTAGAGTGATGTGTGTGTCTGTCATGCTCATCCTCGTCACTGACGGTCTGGATGAGGGGTTTAGCTGAGCGGCCTAAGCTTCGCCAGCTGTTTCGAACAGAGCCGCTTCGAGCGCCTCGCGCGGTGTCTTGCCCGCCCAGATGACGAAGTTGAACGCTGGGACGAACATATTCACCGCATCAAGCCCGGCCGCCATAACCGCGCGAACCTCGCCCGTGTCAGGCTCGACCCGATCCAGCATTGGCAGCGCGTGACGGAAAATAATCACGCCTTCTTCAGCCCAGTAGTCAAAATGGCCGAGCCAGAGCCGCTCATTTGCCATCATCACCAGCTCAGCAATTGCCTGGCGCCGTGTTTCGGTGGGTTTGACATCCAATGTGATGGAAAAGTGCATGGCTGGGGGTTCGCGGCGATTTGCGAACATGCCGCCCATATCACCCCACTTAGAATTCGCGATGCACTGAAGCGTTTCATCGTCTTCGTCGCGCTGGAACTCCCAACCCGCTTCCGTCAAGCAGCTTTCGACAAGCTCAAGCGCATCGATTTCCATTGTGTGGGAACGATCTACGGACAGGCTCATGGGCTCCCCCTTCCGAATCAGTAAGGCCTTCTTGCCTTGGGGTAAGGCTACTCATGCCCGACTCATCGCGCAAGAGTCTTGGTTAAAAAGCAGTGGACGGTTTTATTTCTCGAGCTTTTCCAAACGCTTCTCGAGCGCCTCAACACGCTCCAAAGCTTGGATCGCAATGGTTTTCAGGGCCTCGACCTCTTCGCGGCTGGCTAAATCCATATCAGCGATCATCGCTCGGATGCGAGATTCTCCGGCTGTTTTCACTTCTTCACCGGCAGCGCGCGCCGCGCCCATAGCGCCGGTCATCAACCCTGCGAGATCATCCAGGATGGGGCTCTTTGCAGACATGTCACGACTCCCTTGCGCGTCTTGAACCTGTTACGTTTTGTCCGTAGCAGATGGGAAACAAAATGCCGACAGGAAAGACCGCCGCATGAGTCTTCTAGCGATATCAGCCATGAGCTTCCCGGAATTCTCGCCGGCCATCTTCCAAATTGATCTCGGCTTTCTCGGGCTCGGGAAGTTCCCTATCCGTTGGTACGCACTGGCTTATATTGGCGGTTTGCTGATCGGCTGGCGCTATGCTTTGGCGCTCTCGAAGCGTCCTGGCCTCTGGGGCGGCACGAGCCCGGCCAACAATGAAGATATCGATGATCTTCTGTTTTACGCGACCCTCGGCGTTATCTTGGGCGGACGTATCGGCTATATCCTGTTCTACCAGCTGCCGCATCAATGGGATCAAACCATGGCTGACCCGGTTAGCCTGCTGCGGATCTGGGAAGGCGGCATGAGTTTCCATGGCGGCTTGATTGGCGTCGCTGTTGCGATCTGGTTGGTGGCGCGGCAGCGCAATGTGCCCCTGCTCTCGATTGGCGATATCGCAGGCGTGGTCACGCCGATCGGCCTGTTCCTTGGGCGGATCGCAAACTTCATCAATGCAGAGCTCTATGGCCGGCCAGTGCCCGAAGGCAGCTCATGGGGTATGATCTTTCCGGAAGGCTATGTTCGCGGCTCCACACCGAGCGCCTATAATTGGCAGTCTGGCGAGTGGGTCTATCGCGGCGACGAAGTCGCGCGTTATCCGAGCCAACTCTATGAAGCAGTGTTAGAGGGCCTGATCCCAGCAATCATCCTCAGCATTCTCGTATGGCGCTTCAAAGCGCTTCAGCGCCCAGGTCTGGTGGCTGGATTGTTCTTGCTCTTCTACGCCTTCGGTCGCACCGTTTCTGAACAATTCCGTGAACCAGATGCCTTTGTTTCAGGCCTACCGGAATGGATTACGATGGGTCAGATTCTGTCTCTGCCGATGTGGATTGGCGGCGCCTGGCTGGTTTGGGCGGCGTTGAAAAAAGCAACGCCTGCTGCGCAAGCGTGACCTCGCTTAAGCAACGCCTCATTTCCATGATCCAGGCGAGCGGGCCAATTCCTGTCGCCACCTATATGGATCTCTGCCTGCATGATCGCCAACAAGGCTATTATGCAACCCGGCCCGGACTTGGCGAAGATTTCATCACAGCGCCCGAGATCAGCCAGATCTTTGGTGAGCTGATCGGCTTGTGGCTCGCCAATGAATGGCAGGCTTTGGGTAAACCCGCACGCCTCAACCTCATCGAAATCGGCCCCGGCCGCGGCACCTTGATGGCTGACGCATTACGGGCGGCGCGCTCTGTCTCAGGGTTCATGGACTCAGCTCAGCTGCATTTCGTTGAAGCCAGTCCAGTATTGCGGGCCAATCTTGCAGATCGCTTCGCAGACCAAAGCCCGGTCTTTCTCGACCAGTTTGAAGACATCCCCCAAGATGCGCCGGTCCTGCTGATCGCGAATGAATGGCTCGATTGCTTGCCCGTGCAGCAATATGTGCGGGTTGGCGAAGCATGGCACGAGCGGGTCATCGGTCTCGATGATGCCAATGAGCTCACCTTTGGACTGAACTCTGACGCGCTCCCACCTGACATTGACCTCGGCACGCGCTTGCAGGCCCTTGAGCTGCAACCTGGGCTGAAAACACTGTCCGAGGGTCTCGCAAACCTATTCGCGCAGACCCCGGGGCACGCACTGCTGATCGACTATGGTCCGGCAGACGCCACGCCCAGTGATACACTCAGATCTTATCAAACGGGCGCGCAAATCGACCCACTTACGGCGCCAGGTGAAAGCGATCTTACCTGTGATGTCGACTTTGCGCGGCTCGCCCGCCTCTGCCAGGACGCCACGCTGCGGGTCTCCGGACCGATCTCTCAAAGCGCCTTTCTATTGCGATTGGGCGCCGAAGCGCGGCTCAACCAATTGGCCAAATCGCATCCTGATGCAGCCCAAGACCTGTATGACGGCATCCGAAAGCTGACAGACCCAGCAGAGATGGGAGAGCGCTTTCAGGCCATCTGTATTAGCCATTCCGATCTGGCACCGCCCACCGGGTTTTAGAAACGTCTTACAAATTTCCGCGATAAATTGACCCTAACGTCAACGGAAGCCTTGTGTTTCTCGGCGGTCCTGCTACCTGCCAAGCATTATCAAGTGAAGAAACTCGGGAGTCGCCCATGAAGGTCCTCGTGCCTGTCAAACGGGTCATCGATTATAATGTCAAAGTCCGCGTAAAGTCGGATGAGACAGGCGTCGATTTGGCCAATGTCAAAATGTCCATGAACCCTTTCGACGAGATCTCTGTCGAAGAAGCTGTTCGGATGAAAGAAGCCGGCGCAGCAACAGAAGTTGTTGCCGTTTCTATTGGACCACAGCAGGCGCAAGAGACCATTCGGACCGCGCTCGCCATGGGCGCTGATCGCGGCATTCTGATCAAAACAGACGATGACGTTGAGCCACTCGGCGTGGCCAAGCTGCTCGCCAAAGTGGTCGAAGAAGAAAGCCCGGATCTGGTCATCCTCGGCAAGCAAGCGATTGACGATGATAGCAACCAAACTGGCCAAATGCTGGGCGCTCTGCTCGGTTGGCCACAAGGCACGTTCGCATCTGAAGTCAAAGCTGATGGCGGTAAAGTGAATGTGACCCGCGAAGTTGATGGCGGTCTGCAGACTGTCGCGCTTGAAGGCCCAGCGATCGTCACCACGGATCTTCGTTTGAACGAGCCACGCTATGCGTCTCTGCCAAACATCATGAAGGCCAAGAAAAAGCCGATCGACACGAAAGAGCCAGGCGATTATGGCGTCGACATTGCGCCGCGTCTGACCGTCGTCAAAGTAACTGAGCCGCCAGTGCGCGAAGCCGGTGAGAAGGTCGAAGACGTCGCGGCTCTGGTTGATAAACTTAAAACTGCGGGAGCTGTATAATGGCTGTTCTTGTAATTGCTGATCACGACAATGCGGCGCTGTCTGACGCGACCGCGAAAACCGTCACCGCTGCGAAAGCTTTTGGCGGCGACGTAGACGTTCTTGTTGCAGGTAAAGGCGCTGGCGATGTCGCTGCCGCTGCTGCTGGCATCGAAGGCGTTCGCAAAGTGCTCCACGCCGATGGCGACGCTTATGAAAAGCAACTCGCCGAAGCCATGGAAGCTCTGATCGTACCGATGATGGATGGCTATGACGCCCTGTTCGCGCCAGCCACCACAATGGGCAAAAACGTAACCCCGCGCATCGCGGCGAAGCTCGATGTGATGCAGCTTTCAGACATTGTCGGTATTGAAGGCCAGGACACATTCGTTCGCCCGATCTATGCCGGTAACGCGATCATGACTGTGAAATCGTCTGACGCGAAAAAGGTTGTCACGGTTCGCGGAACCGCGTTCGACGCTGCAGGCACTGGCGGTTCAGCCGCTGTTGAAGCCGTCGACGCACCAGGCGGTCCATTCAAGTCTTCGTTCGTCTCTGAAGAGATTGTTGCAAGCGATCGCCCAGAACTGACTGCTGCGAAGCGCATCGTTTCTGGTGGCCGCGCGCTCGGTTCTGCCGAAGAGTTTGAGCGTCTTATGAACCCACTGGCTGACAAGCTCGGCGCTGCCGTTGGCGCGTCTCGCGCAGCGGTTGATGCGGGCTATGCGCCAAACGATTACCAAGTCGGCCAGACCGGCAAAATCGTTGCGCCAGAGCTTTACATCGCGGTCGGCATTTCCGGTGCGATCCAGCACTTGGCCGGTATGAAAGACTCTAAGATCATCGTCGCCATCAACAAAGACGAGGAAGCACCAATCTTCCAAGTCGCTGATTACGGCCTGGTCGCAGACCTGTTCAACGCAGTGCCAGAACTTACTGACGCGCTGTAAGCGGATCTGAATTCCACTCGAGAAACCCCGGCCCGCTCGGCTGGGGTTTTTCTTTGCGTGATTTCCTCTAAGGGTGACCTCAGAAAGGAAGCCTCATGCGCAGTGAAATCGCGAAGCATTTAGATCACGATCCACACTTCGAGTGGCGCGGGCAGAGCGTTACGCGGATCGAGAATCTGTCAGATATCATCTTCGCCCTGGCGCTCGGTATGATGTTGTTTGGTGGCTCCCCACCTCAGACCTTTTCTGAGCTCGTACACTTTCTGATTTCGATCATTCCGGTCACGGCGAGTTTCATCATCTTGTTCATGATCTGGAACGCGCATTTTGTGTTCTTCCGGCGCTATGCCCTCGCCGACAATATGATCGTTCTGATCAATTCAGCTTTGCTCTTGATGGTCCTGTTCACGGCCTATCCGCTGCGCTTCATCTTCGACAGTTTCTTTTGGTATGTGGCTGGCTCAGTAACTGGAGATTATTCTCAGCTCATGGAAACCGAAATGGACATCACCAATTCGGCGCGAAGCATGGCCTTCTTCGGGGCTGGATATGCTGTCATTTATACGCTGATGAGCTTCATGTATGCGCATGCTGTTCGCAAAGCGGACATGATCGGATTGTCCGAAAAAGAGATCTTGCTCACGCGCAAGGCGATTTGGAGCTTTCGCGGTGAAGTCGCGATCGCGATCTTATTGGTCATGGCAGCCTTGTTCACGCCGATGGGGCCGTTCGCCGGCTTCCTCATGCTGCTCAACTGGCCCAATGCCTATCTCGTGTCCTTCATCGTCGAGAAAACCCAAAAGAAAAAGCCCGCCGCGAGTGTCCTCGCCGCGGGCCCTGATCAATAGGTCTTTGCTAAGCCTTTAAGTGTCCAGGAAGCTCCGGAGTTTCCGGCTGCGGCTTGGATGCTTCAGCTTGCGCAGCGCTTTCGCTTCAATCTGACGAATACGTTCACGCGTCACCGAGAATTGCTGACCAACCTCTTCCAAGGTGTGGTCGGTATTCATCCCGATGCCGAAGCGCATCCGCAGCACGCGCTCTTCACGCGGTGTCAGCGAGGCGAGGACGCGGGTTGTCGTCTCACGCAAGTTCGACTGGATCGCCGCATCAACCGGCAACAACGCCGCCTTGTCTTCGATGAAGTCACCAAGGTTGGAATCCTCATCATCGCCAATCGGCGTTTCCAGAGAAATTGGCTCTTTTGCGATTTTCAGAACCTTACGGATCTTCTCAAGCGGCAGGCCGAGCTTTTCTGCAAGTTCTTCCGGGGTTGGCTCGCGGCCAATCTCGTGCAGCATCTGGCGCTGTGACCGGACGATTTTGTTGATCGTCTCAATCATGTGCACCGGAATACGGATCGTGCGGGCCTGGTCAGCAATCGACCGCGTGATCGCCTGACGGATCCACCAGGTCGCATAGGTCGAGAATTTATAGCCGCGGCGATATTCAAACTTATCTACCGCCTTCATCAGACCGATATTGCCTTCCTGAATAAGATCCAGGAATTGCAGGCCGCGATTGGTGTACTTTTTCGCGATCGAGATCACCAGGCGAAGATTGGCCTCGACCATCTCCTTCTTCGCGATCCGCGCTTCGCGTTCACCTTTTTGGACGCGCTGAACAATCTTGCGATAATCATCGATTGGAATACCAATCTCTTGCGCCACCATTTGGATCTCGCCGCGAATGGCTTCGATCTTATCGGCTTCGCGCTCGGTAAAGCGTTCCCACTTTTTCGACATTGCGGCGACGTCTTCGACCCAAGTCGGGTCAAGCTCGCGGCCAAAATAGTTCTTCAAGAATTCTGAGCGCGGCACACCGTGCGCATCCGCCAGGCGCATCAGCTGGCCCTCAAGGCCCATCAGCTTCTTGTTAATCGCGTAAAGCTGCTCCACCAGAGCTTCGATCCGCGCATTGTTGATGTGCATCGTCTTGAGCTCATCAACAATGTTCTGCGAGATCCCGTCATAGGATTCGCGGTCTTTCGGCGTCAGGCTTTTGCCTTCCATCCGCCGTCCAACCAGCTTTTCTTGCAGCTTACGGAACTTGGCAAAGCCAGCAGCGATTTCGTCGAGCTTATCGAGCACGCCTTCGCGCAGTTCTGCTTCCATGCCTGACATAGACATAGCGGCGCCTTCTTCCTCGTCCTCACGTTCTTCGCGGGCGTGGCGCTCTTCAACTGTTTCGTTCTCGCGTGCTTCAGCTTCTTCTTCGTCGAGCTCGTCTTCTTCTGGCGCAGGGTTTTCCGCGCCATAAGTGGCTTCAAGATCGATCAGGTCACGCAGCAGAATGCGCTCATTCACAAGCTCGTCACGCCAAACCATCATCGCTTCGAAGGTCAGTGGCGACTCGCAGAGACCGCGGATCATCGCATCGCGGCCGGCCTCGATACGTTTGGCGATTGCGATTTCACCTTCGCGGGAGAGCAGCTCAACAGCGCCCATCTCGCGCAGATACATGCGCACCGGGTCGTCGGTTCGGTCAGAGCCGCGCGCGTTGCCCTTCTTGGTGACAGCTCCGGTTGTGCTGGTCGTTGCGACGGCGGTCGACTTTGCCGCCGCTTCACCCTCTTCCTCACTGTCGACGACAGTGATGCCTTGCTCAGAGAGCATTGCCATCGTGTCTTCGATCCGGTCAGACGACAGCTCGTTTTCCGGCAAGATCTTGTTCAATTGCTCAAGCGTCACATAGCCTTTGGCTTTTGCGTCTTTGAGGAATTTTTTGACTTTGGTGTCGCTGAGGTCGAGGACCGGACGGTCTTCGCCTTCTTCAAGTACTTCCGCTTTGGCTTTCGCCATTTATCGCTCCTGTCCGCTGCGAACGCTGTCGCAACATACACTTTCAATTCCGTAAAAGGGGATCAGCTTTGATCTGCCTTTTCTGCTGCCTCATTGAGACGCGCTGTGCGAGCCCTACGTTCGGATACGAGCCGATGCCGGAGACGCGCATCCTCAGCAGTGGCAAATGCCTCTCCCGCGATACGGCCGGACTCGTCCGCGCCATCTGGGCGTGCATACTGCTCTAGGGCGATCAGCCATTCCCGCTCCTCTGAACCGCCGTGCGGTATTTTTGGGATGTCGGGATACTTTGTTAGCAGTTCTGCAGCGCGCAATTTTCCAAGACCCTCTAAATGGTTGCTGAGGGTCTTTCGGTCAACACCTGATTCAGCAGTATTTTGGCCAATCAGGGCGTCCCGTATGGCTGAAACATCCGGATCGGGGAAAACAGCGACCGCTAAGGCCTCAAAGCCAATCTCGGCCAAGTGGTGATCGTCGACAGCACGCACAACCAAGCCGAGCCCGCGAGTCTTCGCCGGAGGTCCGCCCCGCAGCGCCGGTTGGACGACCTGTCCGCCGCGGCTTGGCATTTGCCGCGTGCCGCGATTGGCGGATCTCTGCTGCCAGAGATGGTCACGCATGCGGGCCTTCAGTTCGCGCTCATAAGCTGATTTTACGGCGCCGTCCTGGATTGTGCTGGCCGCCTGCATCAGGCGCTGTTCGAGCCCAGCCTGGCGTTCCGGCGTGTCGACGGCTTCCAAGTCACGCTCCCGGCGCCACAGCACTTCCACCAGCGGCAAAGCGCCGCCCAAGGCCTTACCCATTGCCCCCGGCCCTTGTTCACGGATCAGGTCATCCGGATCCATGCCATCCGATAACAAGCAGAAGAACACGCTGCGCCCAGGCTGCAATCCCGGCAGTGCCCGCTCAATCGAACGATAGGCGGCGCCGAGCCCCGCCCGATCACCATCAAAACACAAGACCGGTTCTGGTCCGGCCCGCCATAGCAAACTGATCTGCTCTTCGGTCAGAGCAGTTCCGAGCGGGGCAACGGCATGACCAAAGCCTGCTTCGCACAACGCGATGACATCCATATAGCCTTCGCAGACAATCAAGCCGCCTTCATCCGTGCTCCCAAACGCCTCCCGCGCCGCCTTATAGCGATAGAGCACCCGTGACTTATGGAAGAGCGGTGTATCAGACGAGTTCAGATATTTCGGTTTGGCATCTGGCTGCAGCGCGCGCCCGCCAAATGCGATCACTTGCCCGCGCGCATCTTCGATCGGGAACATCAAACGCCCCCGGAACCGGTCGTACGGATCACCGCCGCCATCTTTTTCCACGGCGAGGCCGGCTTCCACGATTTCACTTTGTGAGAAGCCCTTCGATTTCAGATGCTCGAAGGTTTTGCGCCAATCGTCTGGCGAAAATCCGAGCCGGTATTTGCCCCAGTTTTGCGGACGGAGGCCCCGCCCTTCCAAATAGCGCCGCGCTTCAGCCCCTTCGGGGGCGCGCAAGCAGGCTTCGTAGAAGGCCGCCGCTGCCTCACTCGCCGCGATCAGACGCTGGCGGCGATCATATTGCTCCTGACTCTCTGGCGTCGCCTTGGGCAGGGACATTCCGGCTTCATCGGCAAGCTTCTCAACCGCCTCCATGAAGGAAAGGCGTTCGGTCTCCATAACGAAGGAAATGACATCCCCGCCCATGCCCGACGAAAAGCACTTAAAGATCTTCTTCTGATCATTGACGTAGAAACTTGGCGTTTTCTCATTGGTGAATGGCGACAGGCCGACCCACTCTTTGCCTTGCTTTTTCAGTTTGACCTTGCGCCCGATCACCTCGGACGGGCGGATCCGAGCTTTTAACTCGTCCACAAAACCGTCAGGAATCCGAATAGCGCCGCTCATCGGAGCAATATAGCGCGGGAAATGCCGAGCGCGAAGGAAATTAACGCTGAGCGCAGCGCCAAATACATCCAATTTCATCGAATCCGGAAACGCTATCCTATCCTGGTTGATGTACACCGGCGCACAGGTGGACATTTGCGTTGAAACAGAAATCTGATCCTTACAACGTGCCAACGGAGCACGAATTCGCCACAACCACAGTGTTGACGGGACTGGTCATACTTGTCCTGGCGGTTGGTATTGCGGTTGGCGTGACCTGGTTCACGACCCGGAACTATGAGCCACACATCCATCACCAGGCGATCCGGACAGCGTTCTTTTTGCCGCTGCTGATCGTCCCTCTATGTTCAGCGATCATCGGCTATCAGGGCTATCGAAATCACAAAAAGATGCTCGCCGTGGCCCACCTGGCGCGGACCGACGAGATGACCGGTCTATCCAATCGCCGAGCGTTTATGCACACCGCGACGAACTTATTCTCTGAAACGGATTTCGAATACTCCGGCCTGGGAATTTTCATCATCGACTTGGATCACTTTAAGCAAGTCAACGATGTGCATGGGCACGAAACCGGTGATCAGGTTCTGATCCACGCTTCAAAACAGATTTCAGCCGCGGTCACCGAGGATTGTTTCGTGGCGCGTCTTGGCGGCGAGGAATTTGGTGTCTTGGTCCCATTCCACGCGATTCCGCAGCTTCATCATATGGCTGAAGCGATCCGGTTTCAGGTGGCGTCGAACCCGTGCCTGCATGACGAGCTTACAATTCCAATCTCGGCCAGCGTCGGGGTCGGCATTGCTCACCCCCGCGACACCGTAAGCTCGGTTCTCAGCCGCGCCGATGACGCGCTTTATGAAGCCAAAGACAGAGGTCGCAACCGCTTTGTCGTAGCCGCCTAAGGCGCTTCTGTCTCTACGGTCTCAGTTTCCTCGGCAGGGGCCGGTTTGTTCAACCAATCCGCCAGCGCCTTGTACATGGCAAAGCTCTGATCATCATAGGCGCGAACGTAACCTTCCGGCCAAGCGCTTGAGCGTGCGACCACAAGATCGTTCTCGCGATCAATGTAAAGCGTTTGCCCATTCGCGCCTGAGGCGGTGAACGTGCCATCCGCATAGGTCCACCAGTGCCAGGCATAGCCGCGATTTGGGTTCGGATGGACGACCCCTGGCTTCAAATGCGCGTCGTCTGAAACCGTTGCGCGATCAACCCAATCTACGGGCAAAATCTGCTCACCATTCCAAGTGCCGCCCTGTTCGATAAAGACCCCAAACCGCGCCCAATCGCGCAGCGCAGAGTTGTAAAAGGCGCCGCCAATTTCAGCGCCATCCTGGCCCGCATTGTCGATGATCCACGCGCCGTCGAATTCCATCCCCAAAGGCTGCCAGATCGATTGCGATAAATAGTCCGCCGCATCCATATCGGTGACGCGCCGGATCAGTTCGAGCAGGACCTGACTTTCAGCGGTGTTGTAGTTGAAGGTCGTGCCAGGCTCATGTTCGCGCTTGTATTTGATCGCGAGA
>Ga0256829_1001165_pt1 | contig 22574 bp, 23 predicted proteins | sample 131447metaG_FD_185979 | JGI IMG/M metagenome (GOLD analysis project Ga0256829, IMG submission 185979) | Hydrothermal vent microbial communities from Lau Basin, Pacific Ocean - 131-447 | ecosystem: Environmental > Aquatic > Marine > Hydrothermal vents | place: Pacific Ocean: Lau Basin | collected...
AAGCTCGCGATATCGTATGCTCACATTGGTTCTTGCCTCCTTTATAAGGCGCTCCTTCAGCTTGTTTGCCGTAACATATTTCCCGTCCTTGCCCGCAAACGGGCTGTCATTGACAGAAAATATGGCTGAGAGGGTCGGCTCGTCGATATGAAACGGCTCAAGCGGCATCGGGTGGGAAACATCAGTCAGAGTAACCCCGACATCAATATCGGAAATTCCGCTTACTGCCACAATATCGCCTGCGGATGCCTTCTCAATTGCAACCCGCTTGTTGCCCTGAAAACCAAAAAGCTTTATAATTCTTGCATTCTCGCGTTTCCCGTCAGGATAGACCGCAAGAATTGATTCGTTTATTCCAATCACTCCGTTTTTAATCCTGCCTATGCCAAGCCTTCCGAGATATTCATCATAATCGATAAGGCTTATCTGAAGTTGAAGCGGTTTTTCGCTGTCTGATTGCGGAGCCGGAACATATTTTATTACGGTTTCAAAAAACGGCACAAAGTCCTTTCTCTCATCTGAAAGTTCATAAAGCGCATAGCCCCTTTTGGCTGAAGTATAGAGAATGGGAAAATCGAGCTGCTCTGAGCTGGCGCCTAAATTATAAAACAGATCAAAAACCCTGCCGGCAATCTCATCAGGCATCGCGTCCTTCTTGTCTATTTTGTTGATGACAACTATTGGCAGAAATCCGTATTTTAAAGCCTTCCCGAGAAGAAACTTTGTTTGAGGCATAGGACCTTCAACCGCATCCACAAGAAGAAAAACCCCGTCAACCATATTCAATATGCGCTCGACCTCGCCGCCGAAATCCGCATGCCCGGGCGTATCGACAATATTGATTTTATAATCTTTATATCGAACCGATGCAACCTTTGAAAGTATGGTTATCCCTTTTTCACGCTCAAGCTCGTTGGAATCCAGTATGCGCTCTCCTGTTTCCCTGAGATTACCGGAAAAACGCAACAGACAATCAACAAGCGTAGTTTTTCCATGATCCACATGACTTATTATCGCAATATTTTTTATTTTCAATTAACTCCTCCTGAGAAAAGATATTAGGAAACTTACTTTAATTGTCAATAGAACGATATCAAATCCGCCATGTTAGGCAAAACATACGGGTCTTATCTGTACCATTTGGAATTTTTTATGAGACTGTTTATCAAGCACTTCTGCAAAAGTGCTGGATCGCAGTGACAAGAGTTTGGGACTGCGTCGGCTAAGCCTCGCAGTGACTGGTTCGGACGTCATTGCACACAACGCAAGTAAGTGTGGCAATCTCATAGTTAGTCATTAGGTTTTTGGTAAAATGATATGTGCTGGATCTCTGGTATTGGGCGTAAGGAGGCTGACGCTCTGCTAATACTTTCCAAGTGACAAGAAAAAAGAGCCTCTGTAATTTTACAGGGGCTCTTTTGATTCTTAAATCTATGTAAACCGGTTTAATATTTCCTGCTTACTATAGCCTGTTGCAAAGCCGCTATGGCTTTAGTTGGATTCAGCTCTTTAGGGCAAGCAGGAATGCAGTTCATTATAGTATGACATCTCCAGACGCCATGTTTATCATTCAGAATATCAAGACGTTCGTCTTTGCCTTCATCGCGGGAATCAAAAACAAACCTCGCCGCATTTATCAGCGCAGATGGACCAAGATAATCCGGGTCAGCCCAATAAGACGGACACGAGCTTGAGCAACAGGCACACAAAATACACTCATAAAGTCCGTTGAGTTTGTCTCTGTCCTCAATTGATTGAAGTCTTTCCTCGCCCGGTGGCGGGGTTTTCTCAACCAGATACGGTTTTACAACATAATATTTATTAAAGAAATCGGTCATATCGCAAACAAGATCTTTTACAACGGGAAAACCGGGAAGCGGCCTTATTGTTATAACGCTGCTTTTGAGATCGGAGATATGCGTCATGCATGAAACCATATTGACACCGTTTATATTCATCCCGTCAGAACCGCACACACCTTCTCTGCAACTTCTTCGATATGACAATGTTCCGTCTTGCTCCCACCTTATCTGATTTAATCCGTCAAGAACCATCATCCCGTCTTTTCTATACTCTACCTCATAATCCTCATAATGTTCCTTTTTGTCAGTCTCAGGATTAAAGCGCGCAATTCTGAATGTAATTTTATCACCTACGGCTAATGACATTATCTGCCTCCCTTAGTAAACACGTTTTTTAGGTTGAAATGTAGGAGCTGTGATAGCTTTCATGCGTACAGGCTTGTATTTAATTTCAACCTTATCATCATTCAAGAAGGTTAAGGTATGGTTCAACCATTCTTTATCATTTCGCTCCGGATAATCATCCCTGTAATGAGCGCCTCTGCTTTCGGTTCTGTTTAAAGCCGCCGCGGTTTCGACAAGAGAAACATCCAGCAGCGAACCTAACTCCAGTGTCTCGATAAGATCAAGATTAAACGACAGTCCCTTATCCTGTATGCCAATATTTTTATATTTTTCTCTCAAATCAGCCAAAAGATTTAGTTGATTTGTAAGGCTTTCTTCGGTTCTGAAGACGCCCATATTGTTCGACATACTATCGCGAAGCTTTTCCCATATCTCATCCATCTTTACGCTGCCATCCGAATCAAACAGATTGTTAATCTTTTTTATGGTATCACCGGCGGTTTTATCGGCAAGATATTCAACCGGAGGCGTCGGAAGCTCAATGTCATTCTCAAGTATCCATTTGGATGCCTGACGCCCTGCCTGAGTTCCTGTTACCACAAGATCAAGCATCGAATTGCTGCCTAATCTGTTGGAACCGTGAACAGATGCGCAGGCACATTCTCCCGCAGCGTAAAAACCCGGAATTGGTTTTTCATACTCATCTCCCTCAGGAACAACAACCTGAGCAAACAGGTTTGTAGGAATTCCTCCCATATGATAATGAGCAGTCGGCTCAACCGGAATTGGATCCTTGGTACAGTCAATACCGGTAAATTTATATGTCAATTCCCATATACCGGGCAATTTATCCATGATAAAATCATGCCCGAGATGATCAAGTTTTAAAAGCATATGATCTTTTTTAGGTCCTACGCCTCTTCCATCTCTTATTTCCTGAGCCATACCTCGACTGACAACATCCCTACTTGCAAGATCAAGAACGTGCGGAGCGTATTTTTTCATAAAGCGCTCACCTTCGGAATTAAGAAGGTATCCTCCTTCTCCTCTTACTCCTTCGGTAATAAGATTGCCGATCCCATAAATTCCGGTCGGATGAAACTGAATATATTCAGGGTCCTCAACTGGAATTCCTGCACGCATCACAATAGATAATCCATCACCGGTATTGATATGAGCATTGGTGTTTGTTCTGAAGTTTCTTGTGTTGCCACCGGTAGCAAATATCACAGCTTTGCCAAAAAAGATATTGATGCCGCCATCAACCATATTCCACGTCACAACACCTATAACTTGACCGGAATCAGCCCTTATCAGATCCAGCGCGTAATATTCGCTGAAGTAGTTCACATATGGTGCAATATCAGAGCGCAAGGTTCTTTCAAAAAGTGTATGAAGCAACGAATGTCCCGAACGGTCTGAAACCGCGCAGGTTCTATGAGCAAGTGTCTCACCAAAATTTCTCGTCTGTCCTCCGAATGCACGCTGATAAATTCTTCCGTCTTTGTTTCGTGAAAACGGCATTCCCCAATGCTCAAGCATATAGATTGAAGACGGCGCATTTCTCGTATAAAACTCGATAGTATCCTGATCCCCGACATAATCGGAACCCTTGACCGTATCATACATATGCCAGATCCAATAATCCTCATCCATATTTGCAAGCGCAGCATTGATACCGCCTTGTGCCGAAACAGTATGCGATCTTGTCGGAAAAACCTCTGATATAACAGCCGTTTTAAGATGTGCCAAACCGGTTTGAACAGCCGCCGATAAACCGGCTCCTCCGGCTCCAACTATAACAACATCAGATTCATGTATCTTTACCGGTATATCAGCCATTTATACCTCCTGTCGCACTGAATGGCAAAATTGTCAAAAGAGCCAATATAAGATAAAAGACTCCGATAACCCAGAACAACGCTCTGAGAAAAAGCCTCCACCCGTTATGCACATAATCATCTATAAATTCAAAAATGCCGTTTATTCCGTGCCACAGAGCAAACACCACAAATGAGAGATCAAAAAGTTTCCATCCCAAACTTGCTAATCTTCCTGCAACAACATTATATGTGGGTATCGTGCCTGGGGCATAAAAATGTTCGATATAAAAATGCCCCAACAACAAAATTAAAAGGGCAACTCCTGATATACGCTGAAAAAACCAGTTGAAAGCACCGGTTTTCCCGCTACCTTTATATCTGTCTATAAATCCTCTGATTGCAACTGCCATCTTGCCTCCTAATAGAACAAACCTTTAGCCATCGGTATAGTGCCGATAACAAAAAGTATCGCGGCAATAATCCAGAATACCCATACATTGATATTGTAGTTATTTCGTTCTGCCGCATGAAAAAAGTTTACAAAAATTACCCTTATACCGTTAACAGCATGATATATAACCACTGCCCACAAACCGATCTCCGCCAGTTTAAATAGCGGCGAAGAAACTGCCTTCATCGCAGCATCAAAAGAGCTCTTGGATTGAAGAGAACTAATCAGCCATTCATGGGCAAAAAGATAGAGTATCAACAACAATCCTGTAATACGATGCAGTAGCCATGCTACAAAACCTGCATTCCATCTATATTTTGCAGGCGGACGATAATAAGACATATAACCTCCCAAATTATACACTAATCTATTTATTTATCTTGAAACAGAAAAATGATTACGGCGGTTCTGATTTAGGAAAAATACAGTTTTGTTTCATGATTTGGATTTATAAGGAGAAATCATTTTGCTTGGATCAACTATCTGATTAAATTGATACTCATCAACAAAACCAAGCCTCAAAGCTGCTTCTTTTAAAGTCAAGCCTTCATTATCGGCAAGTCTGGCAATCTTGGATGCTTTGTCATAACCGATTGCTCTGGCAAGAGGTGTAACAAGCATAAGATCCTGCTCCAGAAAATATGCTATCTTCTCTTTATTGGCTTCTATTCCTTCTACCAAATGCATTCTGAACGATTCAGACATATCGCCCAGTAGTTTTATCGACTGCAACAAGTTATATATGAGTACCGGCTTATACATATTGAGCTGCAAACCCAAACCGGAATCGGCCATGTTGATTACAACATCGTTGCCTATCACCTGAGAACAGACCTGTGTCATAGCCTCACACTGAGTCGGATTTATCTTGCCCGGCATAATCGAGCTTCCAGGTTCATTTGCCGGAATTTTTATCTCGCCAATCCCACATCTGGGACCTGAGGCAAGAATCCGTATATCATTTGCTATTTTATTCAAGGCGCATGCCAAAACCTTTAGCGCTCCACTTGCCTGACATATCCCGTCATGACTTGACAATGCTTCAAATTTGTTGGGTGCAGTTATAAAATCGATTCCTGTAATTCTTGAGATCTCCTCTGCTACCAGCTTGTCAAATCCTTCGGGAGAATTAAGTCCGGTTCCAACAGCAGTGCCTCCCAAGGCAAGCTCCTTCAGATGAGGCAAACTGTCTTTAATAGCCTGAATCGCATGCTCAAGCTGACTTACATAACCTGAGAATTCCTGTCCAAGAGTCAAAGGGGTCGCATCCTGAAGATGAGTTCTTCCAACCTTTATAATATCTTCAAATTCTTTGGATTTTTTATCGAAGGCATCCTTCAACAGTTTTATCTTGGGCAAAAGCGAATTCAGAATCTCGCTTGTAGCTGAAATCGACATTGCAGTGGGCATTGTATCATTGGAAGATTGCGATTTGTTTACGTGATCGTTTGGATGCACTGGAGATTTTTCTCCTCGCCTGCCACCTAAGATCTCGCTTGCCCTGTTTCCAATTACCTCATTTACATTCATATTAGTCATTGTTCCTGAGCCAGTCTGCCATACCGGAAGCGGAAATTGATCATCAAGTTTTCCTTCTATTATCTCCTGTGCTGCCTGACAAATTGCATCTTTAATCTTCTCATCAAGTACACCAAGCTTAAAATTGCTTATTGCCGCAGCTTTCTTTAGTATGGCAAACGCGTGAACTACCTCTATAGGCATCTTCTCATTTCCAACTTTGAAATTCTCAAGCGCCCTTTGCGTCTGAGCACCCCAGTATTTTTCCTGAGGAACTTTAACCTCGCCCAAGCTGTCTTTTTCTATTCTGTACTTCATTTTTCCTTTCGATAAGCTTCTAAAGAAGTCCCAGGCTGTCAACCTTATCGCACAACTCTTTTACATGATCGGCTGAAGCCTTAAACAGCGCTTTTTCCTCATCGGTAAGATCAAATTCCACAACCTCTTCTACCCCGTTTTTGCCAAGTTTAACGGGAACTCCGGCAAAAATCCCTTCAACGCCATATTCTCCGTGCAAAGCCGCGGCACACGGCATAATCTCTTTTGTATCAAGCGATATTGCCCGTATCATCTGGCAAATTGCAGAACTTGTTGCATAATATGCGCTTCCTGTTTTAAGCAGCTTAACAATTTCGCCGCCGCCTTTTCTTGTTCTATCTATTATCGCCTCAACACGCTGCTTGCTGAACAGTTTGGTTATAGGAACACCTGAGACCGTCGAATAGCGCGCAAGAGGAACCATGGTATCGCCATGTCCGCCAAGCACAAAAGCGTTTACATTTCTGACAGAACATCCTGCCTCCCATGCGATAAATCGCGAAAAACGGGTTGAATCCAGACATCCTGCCTGACCTATAATATGACTGTCATCAAAACCGCTGACCTTTTTTGCCGTATAAACCATGGCATCAAGCGGATTTGTCACCATTATCAGGATGGCATTCGGAGAATATTTCATAACCTGCTCGGTAACTGATTTGACTATTTTAACATTCTTTTCAAGCAGATCATCTCTGCTCATACCCGGTTTTCTCGGCAGTCCTGAGGTAATAACCACAATATCCGAATCAGCGGTGTCTTTATAATCGTTTGTGCCTATAAGTTCGCCGTCAAATCCTTCTATGGGTGCCGCTTCCATCTCATCTAAAGCCTTGCCTTGAGGAAGTCCCTCAACAATATCAAGCAACACAACGGTTTTTGCCAAATTTTTCTCCAAGGCACGCATCGCTGTAGTGGCACCCACATGACCAGCGCCAATTACACTTAATTTTACATTTGAAATCATAATCTCACCTCTAAAAAGTTTAATAGGCTAATCCGATATAGATTAGCCTATTTTTTTCTGCTTAAGCTGAAACAAATTCCTCAATCTGCTTTGTTGTAACAGATTTTGGACGCTCGATTGAAAGCCCAAGCGCTCTGTCCCAAATCACCTCGGCAGTAATGCCAAGTGCGCGAGAAACACCGAATAAAACCGTATAGAAACTGGTTTCAACCACCCCGTAATGATATTGAAGGGCTCCTGAATGAGCATCAACATTCGGCCACGGATTTTTTGCCTTACCATGTTTTTGAAGCACCCCCGGAACAACCTTATATACATTACTCACGGTCTTGAATATCGGATCATCTGGCAGATATTTCAAGGCAAATTCCCTCTGAGCAGAGTATCTCGGATCGGTTTTTCTCAGAACCGCATGCCCATATCCCGGTATAACCTTGCCGGAATTCAGCGTATCCCACGCAAATTTCTCAATCTCTTCTTCAGTTGGGACGCCGCCAAATTTTTCCATCAAACCAAGAATCCATTTAAGACATTCCTGATTTGCAAGACCGTGAAGAGGACCTGCCAACCCGTTCATAGCTGCGGAAACTGAATAGTAGATATCCGAAAGCGCGGATGAGACAAGATGATTGGTATGAGCGCTTACATTGCCACTTTCATGATCACTGTGCAGGATAAGATAAAGCCTCATAAGATTTTTATATTCTATGCTTTCATATCCCATCATATGGGCAAAATTAGCTCCCCAATCAAGTGTAGCAGATGGCTCAATCGGTGTATAGGATTTATAGATGCGTCTGTATATATAAGCAGCAATCACGGGTAATTTTGCAAGAAGATTCATCGAGTCATCAAAAAACGGTTTCCAATACTCTGTCTTTTTGATTCCTTTTTCATACTCCTTGGCAAAAATAGATTCTCTCTGAAGAGCAAGAATCGCTGTGGAAAATTGTGTCATCGGATGGGTATCAATCGGTACCGAATCAATCAGATCCCAGATATATTTAGGAACTATCTGGCGTTTGTGAAACTCGCCCTGAAGATAATCCACAATCTCCCGAGTAGGAACCTCTCCGGTTAAAAGCAAATACCAATGACCAACCGGATAGGGATAAGCTTCTTCATTTTCCTTTGGAAGAAGCTTTAAAACCTCAGGAATTGTATAACCTCTGAAACGTATCCCTTCATACGGGTCAAGATAGCTTGTATCACAGACAAGTCCTTTAACACCTCTCATGCCGCCGTAAGCCTGGGCAACAGTCACCTCGCTTAAAACCTTGTCGCCATGCTCTTTGACCAACTTTTTAACCCTGTCACGCCACTGCGGAATAATAGATTCCATCTTCTCAAACACTAACCTCATAGCTAACCTCCAAAAGAAATCTTAAACATCACAAAACCAAAACTAAATATAATCAATGCCCTTCAGGCATTTTGTATTCAATCTTTTTATATTAATAAAACGCAAAATTTAATCTAAATTCTAATTAGAAATAATTTTATGCATCTAAAATTACTTTGTCAAGAGGTCGGCCACGATAAACATCCGTCATTCCTTCTCATTATTGTTTGAACTGTTGTTATAAAAGGCTGCCGAAAGCGAATTTAATATCTCATTGTCATCATCGGTTATTTTAAAGAGATTCATATCGGCTTGGCTTATATACCCCGTTTCCAACAGTTGTTCGAAAACTCCATTCATAGGTTTCCAAAACTCCTTTCCATACAAAAACACCGGAAAAGCACCAATTTTTTTGGTTTGTATAAGCGCCAGGCTTTCGAAACATTCATCCAGCGTTCCAAATCCGCCCGGAAACACTATGAAACTCACCGCATATTTGATAAATGCCACCTTGCGGGTGAAAAAATATCTGAAATCAAGCGGAATATTTACATAATCGTTCAATTTTTGTTTGCTTGGAAGCTCAATATTCAAACCGATCGACACCCCTCCGGCTTCCCAGGCTCCTCTGTTTGCAGCCTCCATAAGACCGGGGCCTCCGCCGGTAATAATCGCAAAACCTTTTTGAACAAGTTTCTTGGATAGCTGCACAGCTCTTTTGTAATAGTAATCGTCTTGCCTTGCCCTCGTACTTCCAAAAATTGAAACTGCCGGTCCTATTTTGTCCAGAGTCTCAAATGCATCTGTAAAATCGGATATTACCTTAAATATTCTCCATACATCTTTTTCAGGATTTCTATTCTCTAAAAACTCTTTTTGTGTATCAAGCAAATATTCCTCCGTTTTCCCGTTTTGAAATAAAAAACGTCTTATTCCGATTTTAAAATCGTTTTTGCTATCTGATCCGGAACCTCCTGATACTTTTCAAAAGAATAAATAAAGCGTCCGAAGCCGGCTGTAAGCGAACGCAAAGCCGGGGCATAATTAAGCAACTCGGCTTCGGGCATTCTCGCATCAATGATTCTGAATCCCTGAATCTCCTCATCATGCCTCATATTTACAACCTCTCCGCGTCTGCTGTTAAGATCACCGATTACCGCTCCTACATAATCTTCAGGACAGCTAATCTCAACCTTATCAATCGGCTCCAGCAAAACAGGATTGGCTTGCTCCAGAGCATTCTTGATAGCTATCTGGCCTGCCATCTGAAAAGCAAGATCAGAAGAATCCACCGGATGATAGGACCCGTCAATCAATCTTACCGAAACCCCGATAACCGGATATCCTCCCAGTTTTCCTTTTTGCAACGCATCTCTTACGCCTTTTTCCACAGACGGAATATATTGCCGCGGAATAGCCCCTCCGACAATCTCATCGACAAAAATCACCCCGTCTTCATAGCTTTTCGACGGAGCTACAACAATCTTACAATCTCCGAACTGACCGTGTCCGCCAGTCTGTTTTTTGTATCTGCCTTGAACAGTTACCTCTTTTCTTATCGCTTCCTTATACGGAACGCTCGGCAGTTCGGTTATAACTTCGATGCCATATCGTTTTTTCAGTTTTTCCGCTGTTATATCAATATGAAGTTTGCCCATACCGGAAAGTATGAATTCGCCCGTTCGGGAATCTTTTCCGAATTTCAGACTTATATCCTCCTCAAGTATCTTAGAAAGATATCCGCCTATCTTTTCAGTGTCCTGCTTTGATTTTCCAGATATTTTATATCGTATCAATGTTGGTGGCATCTGAGGCTGCTTAAGCGCAATATTGTTTTGAGCATCGCTTAGGGTATCACCGGTCAATGTTTCCTTCAGCTTATTGACCGCTATCAACTCGCCTGCGGTAGCCTTTTTAACCGGAATACTTTTTTTACCCTGCAATCTAAGCAGAGTGCCTATTCTCTCCGGTGTCTTTTTTGAAACATTGTAATAGGTTGAATCCGAACTCATCTGGCCGGAGAATATTCTTATGCAGCTTGTTCTTCCCGACTTTGGATCGTTAAAGGTTTTAAATACCGAAGCTATAAGAGTCCCGTCAGGTTTTCGCTGAGTTTCATCCACATCTATCAATCTTTCATCTGCCCTGACAAACCACCTTGAGGCAGCCTCAAGAAGCTCTTTAATTCCCATACCCGTTAAAGCCGAGCCGACAAAAGTAGGATAGACGGCACCTTTTCTCACATCTTTTCTTAACAACTCGCGCAATACTTCCGCATCGATCTTTTCACCTTCCAGATATCTTTCGAGAAAATCATCATCAGTCTCAACTATGGATTCGATAAGTTTTTCTTTCATCTTCAATGCTTTTTCGGAAACCTCATCGGGAAATTGTTCTGAAAGCAGATTGACGACCGAATCTGTTTTGCCAACCGGAAGCTGCATAAGCACAACTTTATCCTCAACAGATCTGATTGACTCAAAGCATTTTTCATAATTTGAACGCTCCGCATCAAGCTTGTTGATAAATATCAGCATTGGCAAAGAACGTTTTCGCGCCTCCTGCAGCAGGCGAAATCCATTGGCTTTAAGCTCGTCACTGCTGTCAGCCACATAGATAAGGTTATCAGCAGCCCAGATGCCTGAAAGCGCTTCCCCTATAAAATTTGAATACCCGGGAGTATCAATGGCTGAGTATAAATCATCGTTCCAGTTAAAATGAAAAAGAGACAACTGAATGGAAAATCCGCGTGCAACTTCGGTTCGATGATAATCATTCGTAGTATTTCCTTCCGAAACACTTCCCATTCTGCTTATATTGCCCGTCTCAAATAGTATCCGCTCGGCAAGTGTTGTTTTGCCTGAACTTTTTTGACCTATCAATGCCAGAGTGTATCGTTTCATTTTAACCGCCCTACAATATTTTCGATAAATCGAGCAGAATCGTTCTGCTTATCTTCAAAATAGCCCAACCATTCTGTCAATATACCCTTGTATTCGGGATGATTGACGCTGTTGCTTTTCATTGCCCTTCTGTTTATGCCCCGATTTGCTATCTCTTCGGTTATATCAAGAAAGTCATTCTCATTCAAAATGTGCATCTGTTTTGCCTTAAATCTGCGAAAAGAATCTTCCAGCGATGAAGCATCCGGTTTGACAAACCCGATAAGAAACGTTTTTTTTGCGCTGCCCACAAAAGATGTTAAACGCATCAATATATACAGATAATCACCAACAGAAGAAATAAGTTTGGCAATCTCGTCATGAAAAAACGAAAACCATAGTTCATCGTTTTCACCTATTACCGGATACACGGAATAATCTTTGCGGATACCTTTTAAATCCGTCGCCCTGTATTCAAAAGGCACCGACATATAAACTTCTTCCATAAAGCCACCTCCTGTTATTTGATATTACATAATTTATGCACCTGGGGAATAAATCTTGTCATTTTCAAACTGCTTAAAAAGCGATTTTCCGAAACCAGCTTATATATTTTGTGTATCTGCTCAGGATAATTTTTGTCCCCTACAGCTACGGGTTGAAACACAAGCCAAGTATGCCTGAGTGATAATCGTTTTATAATATCAACCGCTTCACCAATATCTTGTTCGTCACTTATAACAAACTTGATCTCTGCTTTAGGAGCGGCATCGATATATCTTTGTATTATATCAAGATTAAATCCTTCTCCAGAGGAAGAGAGTTTCGGAGAAATCGATACAAAACTCAGCTTTTTTGCAAGCTCGGCAGACCAGATTGTCCCGTTGGTCTCCATAAAGTATTTTGCAGGAGCAAGCTCAATCAGGCGCAAGAAAAAGTCGCTGTAAATAGAAGGTTCGCCTCCTGTCAGAATAACGGCACGGTTAGATAGATTTTTAATCATATCAACAATCCCCTTTATAGAAAAAAGGCTGTATTTGCCCTCATAGCTATATTTGCTATCGCACCACCCGCATCTCAAATTGCATCCGTAAACACGAATAAAAAACGCAGGCATACCAACATTGACACCTTCGCCTTGAATAGAATAAAACAGTTCCGAAACAGGAAGCCTCACACAACAATCATACAGAAAAATAATATGTTTGCAACCGGTCTGTTTTTTTGTTAGAATAGATGTTATGGGTAATGCTATAGAAGCAAAAGGCAAAAGTATGGTCTGTTTTGAAATCGTAATTCATAACGAAAGCGATGAAAAGATAGCCAAAGAAACGGAAAGATTTGCCAAAAATACAAAGATTTTCAATACACGCCCGGTTATATTAAAGCCTGAAAAGGGAGCGGAAGGAAAAATTCCGATCGTTATTGAAAACCTGAGCAGGTTCGGATTTCACCTTATAAATCAGCAGGCTCAGACAGACATCAAAAACAAAGACTACGTTATAACAAAAACGGCAGAAAATAAGAGAGTTACCCTGCATAAAACCATAAGAAGCGGACAATCATACAATATAGACGGTGATATGGTGCTTTTCGGTAATCTAAATGCCGGAGCGGAGATAAAAGCCACCGGAAATATCGTAATATTAGGAACCAGCAACGGCGTTGTCCATGCAGGTATTAATGGAAACAAAAACGCTGTAATATTTGCAATGAAGCTGCTCTCGCCTCAAATACGCATTGCCGACAAGGTTGCCAGGGCTCCTCAGGATACAAGCAACAGAAAACCTGAGATTGCGTTTTTATCATCTGAGGTTATAGTTGTTCAGGATTACAACGATTGGCTTATGAAAAATGAAAAACTCGATTTAGGAGCATAGGAGAGCGAATGAGTAAGATTTACACGATTACATCGGGAAAAGGCGGAGTGGGAAAATCAACTACAACTGCAAATCTTGCGCTTGGAATGGCAATACTGGGGAAAAAGGTCGTTGCCATCGACCTTGACATCGGTTTGAGAAACCTTGATATGATACTCGGACTGGAAAACCGCATAGTTTACAATATTATTGATCTTCTTGAAGGAAGAGCAAAATTAAACAGCGCACTTATAAGAGACAAAAGGAATGATAATCTCAAACTTTTGGCGGCGTCTCAGACCAACTCAAAAGAGGACTTATCAAAAGAGAAATTTTTGAATCTGCTTGAACAGCTTAAAGAGCAGTTTGATTTTGTATTTATCGATTCGCCCGCAGGCATAGAAACGGGATTTTCAAACGCGTTTGCAGGCGCCGATAACATAATTATCGTGGCAACTCCGGAGATATCCTCAATAAGGGATGCCGATAGAGTTGTAGGAATATTGGAGGCAAACGGCAAAAAAAACATCTCTTTGATTCTAAACCGTGTTCAACCGGAGTTGGTCAAAAAAGGTGAGATGATGAGCCAGGAGGATATATTGCAGATTCTTGCAATCGATCTGTTGGGTATTGTGCCAAACGATCCCAGGATGATAGAATACACCAATAAAGGAGAACCTGCCGTTTTGAATAAATCGTCGATAACCGCAAACGCATACATGAACATAACTCGACGCTTGCTGGGAGAGGACGTTCCGCAAATTGAATTTAAGCCAAAAGGTTTGTTTCAAAAACTTTTTGGAAAACTACAAAGGACATAAATATGCTTTTTGATTTTTTCAAAAGAAAGAAAAAAAGTGCAAAGGAAGCGGCAGAAAGGCTACATATAATACTTGCTCACGAACGAGGAATGACACGATTACCGTTTTTTGATGATCTAAAAGCCGACCTGATAAAGGTGCTCTCAAAATACACCAACACCAAAGATTCATTGGATATAAGGGTGAATCGCCAGGATGGATATGACATTCTGGAAATCAATGTCCCCATAAAAAACAAAGCAAAACGACAGAAAACCCCGGCTTGATCTTAAATTAAGCCATATAAAATCAGCTGTTTAAAGGCTTCATTCCGTTGTATCGGTTTGCAGCTTTGTCAAATTTATATTCACTCCAATAGAGAGCAGCCTCAGCGGCTCTTTCGAATATATTATCGAAAAACCTTAATTCATCTTCTCTGAAATGTCCCAACACATAAGAGACGACATTATCCTGTTTGCCGATTCCAACTCGCAAACGCACAAACTCTTTGCTTCCAAGCTGATTTATTATAGATTCTACGCCTTTATGTCCTGCGCTTGATCCGCCGTTTTGAAAACGAATTTTTCCAGCCTCAAGATCAAGATCATCAGAGATAACAAGAAGATTCTCCAGCTCTATTTTGTAGAAATTAACAACCGCAGAAACCGAAAAGCCGGAAAGATTCATATATGTAAGCGGCTTTGCCAGAATTAAAGTTCTTTCCGTATTTTTAGCAATTGAAGCCTTAAATCTCCTGATCTCGTCAAATCGACAGCCGAGCTTTTCGGCTATCCTCTCTATTACCTCAAAACCTACATTATGTCGTGTTTGTGCGTAGCTTTCTCCCGGATTTCCAAGTCCTACAATCAGATTAAGATTCCGATTCCTCAACTTCGGCAGCTTCTTCGGAACTCTCAACGGCTTTAGCTCTTCCGACTACACTGGCTATAGTAAAAAACGTCTTACCTTTTATCCTGACATTCGCAGGAAGCTTTAAGTCGGTAGCCCTCAAAACATCGCCTATTTCCATATCGCTTACATCAACCTCAATCGAACCGGGAACATTGGTCGCAGGAGCAGTCACATTTATGTATGAACGAGCCTGATTAAGCACACCACCGATTTTTACCCCCTTGGGCGTTCCGGTCAAAACAACAGGTACCTTTACATTGGTAAATCGATTCTCCTTGGCTTCATAAAGATCAATGTGCAAAATCTCATCGGTCACAGGGTCTCTGGCAACATCCTTCACCAAAACCTTAAATGTCGTACCATTCAGAGAAACCTCGTTAAGATGGGTTCTGTTGCGTAATTTTGAAAGATTTTTAGCGTCTCTGGCAGACATATAAGCATCGATATTTTTCGTTCCGGGACCGTAAAGCTCGGCAGGAACAAACCCTTTGGCTCTTATCTTTTTGCCGCTTTCCTCTCTCTTGTATAGATTTATCATTTTATCCTCCTATAAAAACAATGAACTAACAGATTCGTTATTATAAATTCTTCTCATCGCTTCTCCGATCAACGGTGAAACCGAAAGTATCTCAAGTTTGTCAAACAGTTTTTCTTTTGGCAGTTTTATCGTATCGGTCACTATAAACCGCGATATCGGCGAGGAGAGAATCTTTTCTTTTGCGTTTCCTGATAAAATAGGATGCGTACAGCATGCCACAATATCAGTAGCACCTTCCTTTTTTAGTGCCTCTGCAGCTTTGCAAATCGTGCCTGCGGTATCAACAATATCATCAACTATCAAGGCAACCTTTCCTTTTATATCTCCGATTACGTGCATCACCTCGGAAACGTTCGCTTTGGGACGTCTTTTATCAATCATGGCAACCTTGGCATTAATCTTTTTTGCAAAATAACGCGCCCTTTCCATTCCTCCGGCATCAGGAGAAACAACAACGCAGTTTTTCATACCGCTTCTTGTGATATAATCGATAAGCACCGGTGCCGCATAGAGATGATCAACCGGTATATCGAAAAATCCCTGAATCTGACCTGTGTGCAGATCAACCGAAAGAACTCGTGATGCGCCGGCTTTTGTTAGCAGATCGGCAACCAGTTTTGCAGTTATAGGAACGCGAGGACGATCCTTTCTGTCCTGTCTCGCATAAGCATAATACGGTACAACCGCTATAATCTGTCTTGCCGAAGAGCGTTTCAGAGCATCGCACATAATCAAAAGTTCCATAAAACTTTCATTGACATCCGGGTAGCACGATTGAACAACAAACACGTCGCTTCCGCGCACATTCTCCTTTATATGCACATAAATTTCCCCGTCTGAAAAATGAGAAATATCAACATCGGTAAGATGGGTGCCCAGATAGCCTGCAATCTTTTCTGCCAATGGAAGATTTGAGCTTCCCGATATAACCTTCATACTATTCATAACTCATCCTTGTTTTATTTGGTTGGGGTGGGAGGATTCGAACCTCCGAATGCAGGAGTCAAAGTCCTGTGCCTTACCGCTTGGCGACACCCCATCGCCAGCAATTGTATCCAACAATATCATCTTTTCAATAGCTCCTCTGATAATCTTATCGAACGAGCCTTAAAGCAACGCCAACTTTTTTGAAACTTAATCTCTTCGTAGCATTTATTCCTTCTTTCCTCGTTTTTAAACATTCCAACAACGCTGCTGCCTGAGCCCGTCATAAAAACAACTCCCTCTTTTGCCTTCCCAGAAAGAACCTCAAGCGCCTCTTTAACGGCAAGTGATCTGGAAGCAACCGGCCCCTGCAGATCGTTTTGAACAATCTCAGCTATAGTCTCAAAGTCAATAGCAGCGGGCAGATGCTTTATAGTTGTAGTCTTGCCTGTTGTCAACAGGTCATACCAAGAATATGCCGAGGTTGCCGATATCTGAACGCCAGGATAAACTATAACAAAATAAAGTGTGGAAGATAGATTTACCGGTTTAATCTTTTCGCCAATACCACTTACAAGCAAAAGAGATGAATCCTCAAAAAAAAGCGGCAAATCGCTTCCGCACATCAGAGCAATTTTCATCAACCTGTTTTTTGAGAGGTTTAATCGCCAAAGTTTGTCTAACTTTCTGAGCGTCATAGCCGCATCAGAACTGGCCCCTCCCATCCCAGAGCCAATCGGAATTCGTTTTTTTATGCTAACATCTGCACCGAGCCTGCATCCTGATATCTGCTTTAGCAGACAAACCGCTTTGTAAACAAGGTCGCTTTTGCCGAGATTAAGCTCTGAGGAAACCGAAATATCATCAGCAGGCATAATTTCAATCTCATCAAATATATCAATAAAGCATACAAGGGAATATATGTTATGATATTCGCCCGATTTTTTAAAAACTTTCAGAAAAAGATTCAACTTCGCCGGAGCTAAAACCATTTGGACTGCTTTACATCAACCCTAACAGGCGTATAAAGCGGATATTTCGTTATATCACCGTCCGGTTTTATAACAAGTTTTATCGCGCTGTTTCCATTGATCGCGCTGCTGTTATAGTAGATTTCCTCAATTTTGCCCTTTATCTTTTTTCCCTCCGCAGTTATTATTACATCGGCACCTTTACTGATATCACTTGTCTGAGCATAATAAGCAACAACTCTCATCTTCTCAGGTTTATAAAATGAAAAAAGCGTATCACGCGGGTAAACTTCAGAGGGAACCGGAACAAGAATTTTATAAACAATTCCGCTTGTGTCAGAAATTATATAGCTATAGCGCTCCGGCTGATTTTCAGTTTCAGCAGTTTCTTTTTTGCTTGCTGATATTTCCGGTTTACCTGTTTTGTTTTTGGCTTTATTTTCTGAGGCAACACTATTTGAGACCGATATCTTTTGAATCTCCGTAGAAATATTTTTAAAGTTTTTCAGTTTCAGTTTTTTTATAATCTTTCTTATATTTTCAATCTTAGCATCCTCGCTTTTAGACCTCAAGTAGGAGATAAGCCCCTTTTTGTAAAGTCGTTTCAATTTCTGCTGCACAGCCTCCTCTTTTTTTAGCTCAGCTTTATAAAAGCTAAGCAAAACATCACTGATTTTAAGTGCCTTCTTTCCGTCTTGCTCATTTTTTACCACCAGTTTTGAAAGATAGTCGGATATAAGATTCAGCTTATTAGTGAGCTCATTCAACCGGATACTGTTTTCCTTCAGTGCATAATCAAATTTGACAGTCATACTGTTGATTCTTGAAAGTTCACGCTTCTGTTCATTCTCTATAATCTTTAATATCCGACGATTAAATTCCGGTTCTTTAAGTTTAACATACGCCAGCTTTGTGCCTTTTTTTATAACCGAAAGCTCCCTGACATCTATCCTTATAAGATACCCTTCTCTGTTAATCCTGAACCGGTTCAGCGGAGCCCAGATATAAGCATTATTTATTCTTATATGCTTATTTATATAAAAAGCTTTATTTAATATAGATAAAATTGATATAATAGCAACACTTATAAAAAAAGCTGATATTATCTGATATTTTTTCATTGCCGCTTTTCAAAAAAGTTCTCTATGCCATCAACTATTCCCTTTATAAGACGATTGCGATAGTTTTTACTCTCAAGACGCATCGCTTCCTTGCGATTTGTTATAAAACCTACTTCAATCAGAACTGAGGGAATTTTCGTGCCAGCAAGAACATAGAAAGGCGCCTGACGAACGCCAAGATTTTTTGTTTTTACACCAAGCCGTTTAACAATATCATCCTGAATATTTTTTGCCAAAACTCTTGATTTGTCAATTTTTGCATTTTGCACCAGTTCAACCAATATCTTCTGAAGAACATTCATCTGAGCAGGGGTAATACCGTTCTCTCTGGAAGCTATGAGAACTGTTTTCCTGTCAGCTTTGGTTGTAAGAAAAAATGTTTCGATACCGGAAAGCATTCTGTTTGGTGAAGCATTGGCATGGATAGATATAAACGCATCCGCATGATGCCGGTTGGCAAACTCCGCTCGCTTCTGAAGCGTTATAAACCGGTCGGTGTTTCGTGTCATCAGAACGGTTGCACCTTCAGCTTGCAGTCTCCGGGCAAGAATTTTTGCAATTTTCAAAACAAGATTCTTCTCCTTTATGCCAAAAACCCCTGATGCTCCCGGATCTTTACCACCATGACCCGGATCCACCACTATAATCTTTCCGACAAGAGGCAGAGTAATAGTTTTATTGTTTATAGAATGCCTATCCGTTTTTAAAATCAGCTTTGCTTCCCAACTATCAGGATATTCTTTTAACAGTTTTTCTTTCCAGGATACATATATTGACAGATTATGTTTTTTATAGAAATGATACATAGCAAAATATGCATATGCTCTTGCTCTGTCGTTTTTTGAAGAGTTTATAATTTCATAGGCTGCTTTGCGTATTCTATCTTGAATAAAGCCCGAGTGATTGCTTCTTGCAAGATATCGATAAAGATCAAGCATTCTTATGCCTGCAAGCGCTCCCTTATAGCTGTTTGGTGCTTTTCGAAAAATTCTGTCATACCCATCAATAACTGCTCTGAATTTTGAATAGTTTGTGACATGTTTATCTCTTAAAAGTTTATCCTGAGAATAGAGTGTGCTGTAGGATGCTCCATAAGAACTATACTGAAAACAAAAAAACGCAGAAACAGCAAAAAACAGCAAAACGAGTCTCGTTTTCGAAGGGAAAAATTTTGCATTGCAGTTTGCAACTCTTCTCACTTGCCTCTTTCCTCTGCGCATTTTATACCAAGTAATTTCCTATATTTTGCCACCGTTCTTCTGACAAGCAATATCCCCTCTTTTTTCAATTCAAGCATTATATCCTTATCGCTCAATCGATTTTCAGGCTTTTCATTTTTTATAATTCTCTCAATTTTCTCCAGAATAGCTCTTCTGGAAATATTATTTCGACCGGCGGATCTGGCGAACAGATCCTTAAGCTCGACAGATCCGTGTGGTGTCGAAAGATATTTTCCCGCAACCGCCCTGCTGACGGTTGAAATATGACAATCGGCATCGGTTGCAACATCCTCGAGAGACAAAGGTATCAAATCGGTAGTTTTGCCTGTTATAAAAAATCGTCTTTGATGAGTTGCCACAATCTTTATTATTTTCTCTATGCTTTTTTTTCTCTGATTTATAAAACCAACAAGTTCCTTTGCTTCTTCATATTCTCCTTTTGCGTTCTTATCCAATGTTTTCGGATCTATCTGATACAGATCAACCTCATAAAATCGATTCATAGAAACATTAATCTTGCCGTCTTCAAACCAAACCGATGCTTCCGGTTCTATTTCGTTTTCAGGCTTATATGCATATTGAAGACCGGGATAAGGAGTCAATGATTGTAGAATCTCTTTTGCATGCATAATATCATCCTCGCTCATCCCAAAAGCCTCTCCCGCTGCCTCAAATCCGCGTGATTCCAATATATCGGCACCATTTTTTATAATCTCTTTTGCCTTCTTCTCATTCGGATAAAGCAGCTCAAGCTGAATCAAAAGTGATTCGGAAGGAGAACGTGCCGCCACGCCGGGAGGTTCAAATCGTTGAATAATCTTCAAAACAGTCTCAACTTCTGATAATCCGCATCCCAAATCGTCTGCAATCTCCTCCGCAGAGCTTGTCAAATAGCCTTTTTCATCGATTGAGTCGATAATATATTGACCTATGTCAAATTGTTTGCCCTCTGTTTGATAGCGAAGCTGTTCGAGAAGAACATCTCTGAGCGACTTTTTTACCGATCTGTTGTCAATCATTGCATTGGTCTGAGAATAACTTTTGCCGGTTGGACGATTCAGAACAATAAAAGGAGAACTCTTAAGTTTTTTTGAGAGATATTTTGAAAACTCATCGGAGGACATTGAAAGTATCTTAAGCGACTGGCGCATTCTGAGATTCAGCTTAAGGGTTGTTTTAACTGTCGGCTTAATACCGGTTCTAAGACCCAACGAATTCATAGCTTAAAATCTTTTCCGAGATAGATCGACTGAACGGTTCTGTTTTTTGCAATCTCCTGAGGTTTACTGCAAGCAATAACCCTTCCCTCATTTATAATACAAACCGTATCGGTCACATCAAACGCATCCCTGACATTATGGTCGGTAATCACTATTCCAATGCCCTCACGAGCAAGCTCTCTTATAATCTTTTTTATCTGACCGACAACTATCGGATCTATGCCCGCAAACGGCTCGTCAAGGAGCAAAAACTTCGGTTTCGCAACAAGAGCTCTTGCAATTTCGGTTCGTCTGCGCTCACCTCCAGAAAGCGAATAACCTTTGCTTTTGCGTATAGGTTTCAGATCAAACCGTTCAAGAAGCTCTTCTGTTATTTGCCACTGTCTGCGTTTATCGTTATATAAAAACTGGGCGATCGATCTTATATTCTGCTCAACAGTCATGCCTCTAAAGATTGACGCCTCCTGCGGAAGATATCCGATTCCGAGCCTCGCACGCTCAGGCATCGAAAACAGCGAAATATCCTGATCGTTAAGCATAACCTTTCCTTTCTCAGCATTAATAATTCCTGCAATCATATAAAAAGAGGTTGTTTTGCCCGCACCGTTGGGTCCCAACAGTCCGGCTACCTCACCTTCTTTTGCCTGGAAAGAAACATCCCTGACACCCCACTTTCTTCCAAATCGTTTTGCAAGATGCTTTACAACGAGTCTATTTTTTTTCATACTTAATATTATACCAGATCAGGTAAAAACACAAAATAAGATCGGCTATTTGCGAAAATTTACTTCTACCCTGTTTCTGCCGCCGTTTTTAGCCGCATACAACGCTCTATCGGCGCGTTCTATACAATCGGAAATGCCATCAGAGTATATCAAAATAGGAGCAACCCCAAAGCTTACCGTATATTTTATCTCCTTGTTCTCATAGCGCAATGACAACTTTTCAAATCTTACCCTTATCTTCTCCGCAATTTTTGCAGCAATATCAACAGGTTCTCTTAAAATGATTGCAAACTCCTCTCCACCGTAGCGAAAAACCTTGTCTTCTTTTCTTATATGAGCGCTTATGACCGATGCTACCTGTTTTAATACCTCGTCTCCTGCGAGATGACCAAATCTGTCGTTAATACGTTTGAACCAGTCAATATCAGCCATTATTATCGAGTATATTCCCCTGCCCCTATTAAAAATTCTGTTTAGAAAACTCTCAAGCGCTCCCCTGTTATAGACAGATGTCAGTGGATCGATATTTGATTTACTCTTGAAAAACTCAATCCTGTTTTTCATATTCGCTATCCTGTTTTGATGTTCATAAAGATAATACGAGTAGTTAAGAAGCAAGGATGCTATTTTGGAGAAAAATTCCGCTATTTCAATCTGCTCATTATCAAATCTTTGATGATTTTTGTCTCTGGAGATAGCCAGTGAACCGATAAGCAGACCGTCTTTGAACAACGGAACACCAATCGAGGATGAAATCGCCCTTGCAAAAGGCTCAAGCTTTTTCTGCTTCAGTGCATCAAGACCTGACACATACCTTTCATAATCATCGATGAAAA
>Ga0256829_1001166_pt1 | contig 22570 bp, 16 predicted proteins | sample 131447metaG_FD_185979 | JGI IMG/M metagenome (GOLD analysis project Ga0256829, IMG submission 185979) | Hydrothermal vent microbial communities from Lau Basin, Pacific Ocean - 131-447 | ecosystem: Environmental > Aquatic > Marine > Hydrothermal vents | place: Pacific Ocean: Lau Basin | collected...
AAAATTCATCGTGGAATTGGTATTGAAATGAAGAAGAAATTAATCGTTTATTATTTGGAAAAACAGCTCAAATAGCAACCCGAAATCTTACTTTAACTCAAAAAATGTTATAAAATATTTTGTACGTGGGGGGGGGTAAAAAAAACCGGGCCAATGCCCGGTGGGGAAGAGAAAGCTTATTTAGAGAGAACTTCTTTAACTGCTTTTCCGATGTCTGCCGGAGAGACAACGACTTTAACGCCTGCTGCTTCAAGTGCATCCATCTTCTCTTTGGCTGTACCGGCAGAACCGGAAACAATGGCACCTGCGTGTCCCATTCTTTTACCCTTTGGTGCTGTCTGTCCTGCGATGAAAGCGACAACCGGTTTGGTGATCTGCTCTTTAATCAGCTTTGCAGCCTGAATCTCGAGGTCACCGCCGATTTCACCGATCATTACGATCGCTTCTGTTTCAGGATCTGCTTCGAACATTGGCAGCAGCTGTTTATAGCTGAGTCCAATGATCGGGTCACCACCGATACCTACGGCAGTCGTAATACCGTAACCCTCTTTAACTACCTGGTTGGCACCTTCATACGTCAAAGTACCTGACTTGGAGATGAGTCCCACATTTCCTTTTTTGAAAATGTTACCCGGCATGATACCGATCTTACACTCATCTGCGGTAATGATTCCAGGGCAGTTTGGCCCGATAGTCTTCATACCATGTTTGACGGCATGCGCTTTTGCCATTTGCATGTCTTTAACCGGTGCACCTTCTGTAATGATGACTGCAAGTTCAATACCCGCTTCCGCTGCTTCCATAACAGCGTCAGCTACGAATGCAGGCGGAACGAATACCATAGAAACGGTTGCGCCTGTTGCATCGACTGCTTCCTGAACTGTGTTGAATACCGGTTTGCCAAGATGTTCCTGTCCGCCTTTGTTCGGTGTCACACCGCCAACGATGTTCGTACCGTACGCGAGACACTGCTCTGCATGAAACGTACCTTCACTTCCTGTAAATCCCTGAACGATTACTTTTGTGTCTTTGTTTACCAGAATACTCATCTTACTTCGCTCCTTTTGCTGCTTCTACCGCTTTTTTTGCACCGTCTGCAAGGTCAGTTGCCGGAATGACATTCGGAATGTTCGCATTGGCAAGAATCTCTGCTGCCTCTTCGGCATTGGTTCCGTCCAGTCTGACAATCACCGGTACATGGACATCGACCATTTTTGTCGCTTCAAGAATACCGTTGGCAATTCTGTCACATCGTACGATACCACCGAAGATGTTGACAAAGATCGCTTTCACGTTTGGATTTTTAAGAATGATCTCAAACCCTTTTGCAACCGTTTCGGCATTCGCTTTACCTCCGACATCGAGAAAGTTCGCCGGTGTACCGCCCATATAGTTGATGGTATCCATAGTACCCATCGCAAGCCCTGCACCGTTTACCATACATCCGATCTCACCGTCAAGCGCGATATAGCTGAGCCCATACTGTGCCGCTTCTCTCTCGTCAGGATCCTCTTCGGAAATGTCTCTCATCTCTTCGATTTCCGGGTGTCTGTAGAGTGCAGAATCATCAAAGCCCATCTTACCGTCAAGTGCGAGGAAGTCTCCCGCACCGGTTTTGATAAGCGGGTTGATCTCGATCATCTCCGCATCTTTGTCCATATAGACATTGTAGAGTTTTGAAGCAAACTGCATGAACTTCTTCTGCTCGTTTTTGTCAGTAATACCAAGACCGAATACCAGTTCTCTGCCATGGAAAGGCTGGAAACCGATAGCCGGGTCAACAGCTACTTTGACAATCTTTTCAGGTGACTCTTCAGCAACCTTTTCAATCTCCATACCGCCTTCGGTAGAAGCCATAATCACAGGCATCTCTTTGGCTCTGTCAAGCACTACACCAAGGTAGAGCTCGTCTTTAATATCCGCTCCCTCTTCAATGTATACCTTCTGAACCAGTTTTCCCTCCGGGCCTGTCTGGTGTGTTACCAAAGTCATTCCGAGAATTTCATCAGCCAGTGTTTTCACTTCATCAATAGATTTGGCAAGCTTTACACCACCGCCGAGTCCCCGTCCACCTGCGTGGATTTGCGCTTTAACAACCCAAATGTTTCCGCCAAGCTCTTCTGCCGCTTTTACAGCCTCTTCCGGTGTATTTGCGACAATTCCTCTTGGTGTCGGCACACCGTACTGAGCAAAAATCTGTTTCGCCTGATACTCATGAATATTCATGCAGTCTCCTTTTTACAATAAGTTCCTTTATTATATGACGCTCCCGGATAATATGGGGTTAATTGAATTATTATGAAGGGTGATTTTAAAAAAGTGGTAAATTTTTACACAGTTTTGGGCAAAGCGGGTAGAAAAAAGGCAGCGAGGGTGCTACCTTTGGTAAAAAAATAGACAATTACGCCTTTGGCGCGATCATCTCTTCAGGACGGACATACTTGTCGAACTCTTCAGCAGTAAGCAGGCCAAGCTTGACCGCTTCTTCTTTGAGTGTCGTTCCGTTTGCATGTGCTGTTTTGGCAATTTTGGCTGCATTCTCATACCCAATGTGAGGATTCAGTGCCGTTACAAGCATCAAAGAATCATTAAGGAACTTTTCGATCTTCTCTTCGATCGGCTCTATACCTACTGCACAGTTGACATCGAAGCTTCGCATTGCATCGGAAAGCAGTCTGATAGACTGCAGGATGTTGTACGCGATCACCGGCTTGAAAACATTCAGTTCAAAGTTCCCCTGTGATGCGGCGATGCCTACAGCAGCGTCATTACCCATCACCTGTACAGCTACCATCGTCAGTGCTTCCGCCTGTGTCGGGTTGACTTTACCCGGCATAATGGACGAACCAGGTTCGTTCGCAGGAATGGATATCTCACCAATACCGCAGCGTGGACCACTCGCGAGCCATCTGACATCGTTGGCAATTTTCATCAGGTTTGCCGCAAGGGCTTTGAGTGCTCCGCTAAGTACCACTTCTGCATCGTGTCCGGTCAAAGCATGGAACTTGTTCGGCTGAGAAACGAAACCGTAATCTTTGTCCATAAAGCTGTTGAGCTTGGCTGCCACTCTTTCAGAGAATTCAGGGTGAGAGTTCAGTCCTGTACCTACTGCAGTACCGCCAATAGCAAGCTCTCTAACATATTTGAGCGCATCTTCAATCTGCTTGAGGTTCGTTTCAAGCATTGCAACATACCCGCTAAGCTCCTGCCCCAATGTCAGTGGTGTAGCATCCTGCAGGTGGGTACGGCCGATTTTGACAATGTCTGCAAACGCTTTGGATTTGGCTTCAAGCGTTCCTTTGAGCTGATTGAGTGCCGGGATCAGGTTGTCTGTCACCGCAACCACTTCGGCGATACGCATTCCGGTTGGGTAAGTATCATTGGAGCTCTGCCCCTTGTTGACATCGTCGTTAGGGTGTACCAGGTGCTCTTTGGTAAAATCACCGCCAAGGATTTCTGTAGCTTTGTTCGCCACCACTTCGTTCATATTCATGTTAGACTGTGTTCCCGAACCTGTCTGCCATACTACCAGAGGAAAGTTGTCATCAAGTTCTCCTGCAAGGACAGCGTCACACGCTTTGGCAATGGCATTTGTCTTTTCATCATCCATGCGTCCCAGTTCATTGTTGACCAGGGCACACGCTTTTTTCAGGTTTGCAAAGCCATACACAACTTCCATCGGCATTTTCTCTTCACCGATCTTGAAGTTTTCGACAGAACGTTGGGTTTGTGCCGCCCAGTACTTATCCGCAGGGACTTTCATTTCACCCATTGTATCTTTTTCAATTCTGTATTCCATAGTATCTCCCTTTTAATTTAGTTAAAAAATTGATTGTTGCGAAGCACTTCAATGCCAGACTGAATGCTCTTGACCGAAGTCTTGAACTTCGCTTTTGTTTCATCATCGAGCGCAATCTCGATGATTTGCTCCATCCCGTTCTTGCCAAGGACAACCGGTACGCCTACGGCAACATTGCTGTAACCGTACTCACCCTCGAGGAGTGCAGAACAGGCAACCACCACCTTGGAGTCATTGAGAATTGCCTCGACCATGTAGGCAATAGCCCTACCCGGTGCGTAGTAACCCGATGTACCAAGATGCTTCACAATCTCCGCACCACCGTGTTTGGTACGTTCAATAATCTCTTCCATCTCCTCTTTGCTGAGGAGCTCGGCAACATCTACAGAACCAACCTGTACCTCCTGGGGAAGCGGGATCATATTCTGACCGTGGTCACCGATGACAAGCGTTCCGATCTGCCCTGCACCAAAACCGAGTTTCTTGTAAATCTGATACGCCATACGCGCACCGTCAAGCGCACCGGAGAGACCGATGATACGGTTACGTTCCCAACCTGTCATCTGCTTGATCACATACGTCATCACGTCAAGCGGATTGGAAACACAGATGATCACCGCATCGGGTGAATACTTCATGACATCTTCCACCACACTTTTCATGATCTTGGCATTGATCATCAGCAGATCTTCACGGGTCATATCCCCTTTTCTCGGGACACCCGCAGTAATGACCACAATATCACACTCACGTACATCCGCAGGGGTCTCTGCTGCTGTAATGATAGTGCTGTTGGGTGCATAATGTGTCGACTGCCCAATATCAATCGCTTTGCCTTTGGCAACCCCTTCGGCGATATCGAAAAGTACGATCTCTCCGCACGTTCCCATCATACTCAGTGAGTACGCTGCCGTCGCACCGACAGCACCGGCACCGATAATCCCTACCTTACGCTTGGTCATCCGCTTGCTTCTCCTCTTTTTCTTCCGTTTCCAGCTCGGCAAAAAAGTCCATGTCATACAGTTTGTCGATCATTTCCTGTACTGAGGCAACAGAGTTTTTGAAACGCTTCTGCTGCAAAGGTTTGAGCGTCATGTTGATCACCTGCTCCGCACCGCCTGCACCGATCATGACCGGTACTCCCGATACGACATCTGAATAACCGTAGTCATTCTTTAATAAAATGGCACAGGAGTGGATCTGGTTGGTATCTTTCAGGATCGCTTCAACCATCACTGTTGTTGATTTTGCGGGTGCGTAGTAAGCCGAACCGTTGCCAAGCAGATTGACGATCTCTGCACCGCCGTTACGTGTCTTGCGTACAATTTCACCGATCTCTTCGGAATCAAGCAGATCTTCAATGGGCACACCGGCAACAGTGGTAAATTTAGGCAGCGGTACCATAGTATCACCATGCCCGCCCATCACAGTTGCACGGATCTGACCCGCACCATATTCGAGTTTTTCATAAATAAAGTGCGCCATACGTGCTGCATCGAGGATACCTGCCATCCCCATTACGCGTTCTCTTGGGAAACCGGTGTACTTGAGTGCAACATAGGTCATGACATCCAGCGGGTTGGAGACGACAACCACAATGGCATCCGGAGCATGCTCCCTGATCTCCTTGGCATAGCACTTGACGATCTCTGCATTTTTGAGCAGCAGATCATCCCTGCTCATACCCGGTGTTCTTGGTGCTCCGGCTGTAATGATAACCACATCTGAGTCTGCCATATCTTCAGGCCCTTTAGCTGCCTTGACAATAGTGTGCTGTCTTGCCGCATTGGCTGCCTGTGACATATCGAGTGCCTTTCCTTTGGCAACATCGTAATTTCTTCCGCGAAGCACGACATTGTGACATGCACCGTTCATTGCAAGAATGAACGCGACTGTTGAACCGAAGTTCCCCGTACCAATGACCGTGACTTTTTTACCTTTTGCCATCTCTATCCTTTGTGTTGAAATCGTAGGACAGACTTACGGGCAAAACATCATTCATACCTCCAAACGGAGCTATCAAAAACATTTTGCGATGCCAATGAAGTCTTAGTGTCCTATCTATAAGTTATGGATATTAATTTTATCATAAAGAGGGTTACACAGAGCAAAAGTGCTCCGTGAGAAGTAGAAAAAAGTAACAAGTGCTACTTTTTGAGCAGGAGTACCTGCCCTTAGATTGCATCAATGATGCTGTTGAATGTAGGAGACGGTCTCATTGCCGCTTCCGCTTTTGCTTCATCTGGATGATAATAACCACCGATATCTTTTGGGCTGCCTTCTGACGCAAGCAACTCTTCAAGAATTTTTTCTTCATTCTTGGCAAGGGCATCCGCAACCGGAGTAAACTTGTCTGCCAGTGCAGTATCAGCTGTCTGTGTGCTCAGTGCTTCCGCCCAGTAGCGTGCTACCCAGTAGTGAGACGCTTTGTTGTCCGGTTCACAACATTTTCTGCTTGGCGCCTTGTCGTTGTCGAGGTATCCTTCATTCGCTTTGTCAAGTGCTTCTGTCAGTGCACCGATTTTGCTGTCCTCAGACTTCTGATACTCCATTCTAAGTGACTCGGCCAGAGCAAGGAATTCACCCAGTGAATCCCATCTGAGGTGCCCTTCTGCAAGGAACTGCTCAACGTGCTTAGGCGCAGAACCGCCCGCACCGGTTTCGAAGAGTCCGCCGCCTGCAAGCAATGGTACAATTGAAAGCATCTTTGCAGAGGTACCAAGCTCCAGAATCGGGTACATGTCGGTCAGGTAGTCACGCAGTACGTTACCTGTAACAGAGATTGTATCGAGACCTGCTCTTACTCTTTCATTGGTATAGCGTGTCGCTGCAGCCACATCCATGATTTTAATATCAAGACCGGTTGTATCATGCTCTTCAAGATAGGTGTTGACTTTTTTGATCATCTGGGCATCATGCGCTCTGTTCTCGTCAAGCCAGAAGATTGCAGGGTTGCCTGTCAGTTTTGCTCTCTCGACTGCCAGTCTGACCCAGTCTCTGATAGGAATATCTTTCGCACGTGACATTCTCCAGATATCACCTGCTTCTACCTCATGCTTCATGAGTACATTGCCGTTGGCATCTACCACTTCAACCACACCGTCTTCAGGAATTTCAAACGTAGTCGGATGAGAACCGTACTCTTCCGCTTTCTGTGCCATGAGCCCAACATTGGCTACATTACCCATTGTTGTCACATCGAACTGTCCGTTCTTGACACAATCATTGATCATCTCTTCATAGAAAACCCCATAAGATTTATCAGGAATAACAGCAACACATTCAAGTGCATCACCGTTTCTGTCCCACTGCTTGCCGCCTTCTCTGACAACAACAGGCATGGAAGCATCGATGATCACATCGTTAGGCGCATTGAAGTTTGTTGTTCCCTTGTCAGAATCGACCATAGCGATTTTCGGACTGTCTGCATCCACGACTGCCTGGAATGCCGCTTTGATCTCAGCCTCTTTTTCATGCCCTGCAATCTTTTTCTCAAGATCTGCCATACCGAGGTTGGGGTTGACACCAAGCTCTTTGAAGAGGTCTGCATATTTCGTAAATACATCTTCAAAGAAGACTTCAAACGCGTGACCGAACATAATAGGGTCAGAGATCTTCATCATCGTTGCTTTGAGGTGAATCGACCAGATGACACCCTTTTCTTTTGCCTCATCGATTGTTTTTCGGATGAAAGCTCTCAGTGCTTTGACAGACATAAATGTACCATCGAGAATTTCACCGTCAAGTGCATCAACAGACTTCAGTTCTTTTCCGTTAAGAAGAATTTTTACTTCCTGTGCCTTATCCATTGTCACCGACTGTTCATGTGCATAAAAATCACCATTCCCATTCATGTGGGCGACATAGGCTTTCGAATTTTCAGCAAATGGCTTAAGTCTGTGCGGATGCTCCTGCGCATACTTTTTAACCGCTTTGGCTGCACGTCTGTCCGAGTTTCCTTCTCTAAGCACAGGGTTTACTGCAGAACCGAGACAAACGCTGTATTTTGCCTGAATCTCTTTCTCTTCAGCAGTCTCAGGGTTTTCAGGATAGTCTGGAATGTCAAAGCCTTGTTTCTGAAGTTCAGCGATACACTCTTTGAGCTGTCCGACTGAAGCCGAGATATTTGGAAGTTTAATAATGTTTGCCTCAGGCTTTTGAACCAGTTCCCCAAGCTTTGCAAGCTCATCTTCTGCTTTACCCATAGCGGCAAGTACACGTCCAGCCAAAGAGATATCAACCTGCTCGACATCTACACCTGCTTCATTTGCAAATGCTTTTACAACAGGGAAGAGCGAGTATGTTGCCAGTGCCGGTGCCTCATCGATTTTTGACCATAGAATCTTAGGTTTTGACATTGTCAGTTCCTTTAGTATAAATTTGTTTTGTAGTGGGAGTGTAACATGAATTGAATCGCTGCCAAATTAATCAAATAGTTTTCTCTGGATTATAATGCTCTTTGTTTCTATTTTACACAAGACAAGTCTGGTTCAGGGTAAATACAAGGGAGGAATGGTAACAGTTTCGGAGGATAGAAGGGGATTGGAAAAGGTAGAAGTGTTACCGAAGCATACACTTTGCTTCGATAACAGGAAGGTGAAATACCTATTTTTCCATTTCAAACCCAAGTTCTTTAAATGTCTGTACAACTTCTGCATCTATCTTTTTCATGTACTCAATACGCTTTGGATCTTTAAAATCAAGACCACTGATCCAGTTTTTCACAGTAGAATATCCTACATGCAGTTCATTTTTCCCTTTTGGAATGTAAAAATAGACTGAACATGGTGCGAACATACCTGCCTGAGGCATACCTCTGTTAAAGATGGAATTTGAGAATTCGAAATGACACAGCAGAGAAACCCAGTAGGCATCGTACTTGTCAAACGGAAGATCCATATCACCATACTCGAATTTCAGATCGACAAATCCCGCAATGATAAAGTTATGCTTCGTAAACTGTCCGTCATGTTCCATCACAAAATCTTCGATGAATTCATCCATGTCATCCGGTTTTTCAAACTTTTTTACCATTTTTGTCAATGTTTTCTTCGGTAGCGGATGCTGTCTTTCAAACACCATTGTCTTTTCAGGTTTCATCGTCTTTTTGACCACATCATCAAGCCCGTTGATCATTTTCGTAAACTCTGCACGTGTGGCTGCATCTTTTTCACCAATGATATCAAGCATCATTTCCGGTGCAAGGTGTCCATAATGTGTATAGTCATCGTTTTTCTTGTCGAGTGTCTTGTAGATAAGGAAGTTAAACGGTGTAAACGCACCAAAATCCGGATTCTTCAAAAGAAGCGGTCTGATCCCTTTTTTGTCGATAATGTCATAAAAAGAGATGAACTCGACACCCTTCTCTTTATATTTCTGGTAATAGAAGTTTTCAATGTGTTTGTTGGCTTTCATAATAGCAAAACCGGCATCACCGATTTTGTTCTTCATCATGTCATCAAACTGCTTTTCAACATTTCCTTTGTTTTCCCAAAACGTTGCCGTGATCGGTGCCGCATATGTCGCTGTCAGAATTCCTGCAGCCGCAAAAAAGGCTAACACTGCTTTATTCATTTTCATTTTCATCCTTTTTGTAAAAATATTCACATCAACTATTCTATCATATCAATATTAAATAATTATTATCTTTTCAAAAAATAATTTATTCCATCTCGAAGACGTTATAAAGGAAATAAAATAGAAATGCAAAGTAAAAATACAATAATAGAAACATAGAATAAAACGGGAAGAAAATGGAAAGAGGAAATAATATCAGCGGGAGTCACCCGCTGAAAGAAAAAGTGAATATTAGAAGTTGTATGTTACACCGAAGTTGACACTGTCAACTGTAATGTCTTTTGTTACACCGCTGAAGCTTCTGTCATCATCGTAGATTGAAACATAGTCAACAAACAGATCAATATTTTCAGTAACACCATACGATGCACCAAGACCCCAGCTGAATCCGTTGCCGTCATTCAGTTTATTGCTGTCATGATCCATTGAAGCATACCCAAGCAATGCATACACATCTACTGTATCTGTTACAGGATACATTGGTTTAACATAAATACCCCATGCATCGGCACCTTGAAGATCATAGCTTTGGTTAAGCTGGTTTTCCACTGTAATATCTGTCATAGAAGCCCAGTATCTGCCTTCAACCGCAATATAGTTATTGATCTTGTATCCGGCTTGGAACATCCATGCACTATAGCTTTCATCAAAACTCTTGGGATCCATTGTATTAGGAGTTCGTGTATATTCATCTCCCATATATCCATAGGCAGTACCTACATAAAATCCGTTCTGTGCCGGTGCAACTACCGGTGTATCAACAACAGGTTCAACCGGTGCAATATCTCCGCCTGCCATTGCCAGTGTCCCCATTAGTGCGCATGCCACTACTGAAAGTGTATATTTTTTCATCCTCAATCCTTGTTATTTTTGAAATAATGTACCTTAATTATAGTGAATCTCTTTTAAATGAAACTTAACAAAAATTTAGATTTTATAATACATTTCATTACTTTTTACAGTTTTTTTTAGGTAAACTTGAATATCTAATATGGCCAAATGAGGGACTTCTAATCATGCAGCGCTTCGTACAGAAACAAGAGACATTTTACGTGTCCGGATATGACCCGAGAGGTGCGCGGCACTATCACAGTCTCTACAGAAAAGAAGCTTCCAAACAGCCTATGCCGCATGGGGGTACTATACGCGTTTCGGAACGGACACGTATCACCAACCATATACAAAAATGGGATGTAACACTCCGGGACAAAGAAGGAGAGACTCATACGCAGTACCATTTTATGGAATGGGATGACCTTATCCGAAACACCTGGCGACAATCTCCACTGCAGGTATTCACTGATATGGGCTACTATATTAAACGGTATATCCTCACCGGCCTCTTCTTTAAATACCTGCGTATTATTCCAAAACAGACATTGGGGTTTTTGTACCCTTTTCTCTACTTTGTCATCTCTCTATTGCTGGGTACTTTTATTGCACTGTTCTTTTTTAAGACCACAGCTTCACTCATCAACGAACCGATTGCGCTGATATTGTCTGTCCTGCTTGCAGCAGGTATACTTCGTATCATATGGTATTTGGGCAATACATATGCCGCCTTTTGGCTGTTACGCATTTTTGTCTTTTCTGCCCGCTATGTTTTCACACCGTCTGATATGTTGCAAAACCGCATCAACGTTTTTGCTGACCATATACTTCAACATATCCGTACTGCAAAACAGAGGAACATCGAAGAGATCATCATTGTTTCACACAGTGTGGGAACGATCCTCACCATACCGCTTCTTGCCATACTTACCAAAGAGCTTTCCAAAGAGAAATCGATCGTCCCAAAACTGACCATTATAACACTGGGAGAATGCGTACCGCTTGTTTCCGGTATCCCTTATGCAGCAGCATTCCGGAAACAGATGAAAGATGTTGCACAGAGCCGATACTTTCACTGGTTCGACTATACCAGTGCCATCGACGGAGCCTGTTTCCCCGGACTGAATTTCTTTGAAGACAGTCATATACCGACTGACCGGAAACGTTTCCATTTTCTCTCACCAAGATTTCATACACTTTTTTCAAAAGCACGATACAAACGGTTGAAAAAAAATAAATACCTTGCTCATTTCCTCTATCTTATGGCAACAGACAAAGCAGAAGGGTACAATTTTTTTACACTGACTGCCGGCAGAAGAAAGAAACACATACATCACTCCAAACCCAAAGAAGGAAACGCATGAAGTCCGTACAAAACACTCCCCCAATACCACATTACCCCAAACCGGTTTCCAGTAAGATATCTGCGTTCATGACACTTTTTAAAAAAAACCGTTCCTGGCTGAACGGACTTTATGAAAAGAGTTACACCATGAAGATGGGAGAAGTACGTCTGCCCACTGTCACAATTTATCTTCCAAACGAACCGGATCTTATACACAGAGTTCTCGTGAGTGAAGCGAAAGATTTCCCAAAAAATCCGATTCTGCACGATGTTCTCGAACCACTGCTTGGAGAGAGCATCTTTACAACCAATGGTGAGGTATGGCGAAGACAGCGTGAGATGCTTACCCCTTCCTTTGAAATGGTACGTATCTCCAAAGTTTTCGACCTGATGCTCGATGCAGCCAATGATATGAGGCAGCGACTTGCTGCATATGATCCAACGGAATACCATGATCTGGACAGGGAAATGACCTTTACGACAGCCGATATTATTTTCCGCACAATCCTTTCTGAAAAACTCACAGAAGAGGAAGGAGAAAAGATCGTCGAAGCGTTCATCACCTATCAGGAAGAGAGCGCCCGTTTGGGCATGTTGAAACTTTTTGGTATCGATGGATTAGTCACACGTATCAGAGGTGATAAAAAACGCCAACAATCGGGGGAAACAATCCGAAATACACTTGCAAAGATCATTAAACCCCGATACGAAGCAGCACTTCAAGACAAACCCGTTCCCTCTCACGATATTCTCTCTTCTCTCCTCAAAGTTATCGATGAACGGACTGGGAAGCCTTTTTCATTCAAAGAGATTCTCGATCAAATCGCCATGCTCTTTTTAGCCGGGCATGAAACAACTGCAAGTTCACTGACATGGACGCTGTACCTGCTTGCACTCCATCCAAATATTCAATCAGAGGTGCATGCCGAAATAGACCGGGTCTGTACAACAGAACAGCTCACTGCCGAACAGGTAAAATCACTGCATTTAACCACCAATGTATTCAACGAAGCACTCCGGCTCTATCCTCCGGTCAGTTTCATGCCCCGCATTGCTGCAAAAACAACTGTGATGAGGAACAAAACCATCAAACCCGGTGATGCGGTCATGGTTTCCCCCTGGCTGATGCATCGCAACAGCCGTTACTGGGAAGATCCTCACCGTTTCGATCCATACCGTTTCGATCATCCCGAGAAGATCACAAAATATACCTATTTCCCTTTTGGACTGGGACCGCGTATCTGTATTGGTGCACGCTTTGCAATGCAGGAAGCCCCCATCCTGCTTTCAACTATTCTAAAAGAGTACCGCCTCGAACTCAAACCCAGTTTTATCCCCGATGTAGCAGGCAGACTGACAACACGTTCGCTAAACGGTATGCCTATCCGGCTCATACCAAGAGGAGACAAAAGATGAACCTTAAAGAGCGTCTTGCAGGAACACTGCTGATGTGTGCCATTGTACCGATGGCCGTAGCAGGCTATCTGCTCATTGTTGTTGTAGGGCTGTTTGGAAAAGTTGACCGGGCTCGGCAGGGGGTACGCGCGATGGATCACTTTGTCAATGCCACACTCTTCAACGGATATGCATGGGAGTCACTCTCCTCCCATGCCTGGAGAGCCAGAGAGAAACGGTGGGCAAGAATTGTCATCAAAATTACAGACTTTTTCGATGAGAACCACTGTAAAAAAGCAAACAAAAGAGAACAGCCCATCATTGATCTTATGCTTAAAAAACGTTTACATGAACAGACGGTCGGAAAGCGCAGTCAAAAATAGTTGACTACATCACACTTGAGAGTTCAACAGTCGTTCAAACGGAAGGGATACACTCAGCCTTCGACAGCCAGTGCTTCCTCTTTGTAAATACCGAGGTTTTTCGCCTCTTCCAAAATAAGATCGCTCACCCTGTATTTACTTTCAATAATGACATCGGCAAGCTTGGATTTGATGTGCAGCTCCAGAGGACGCTTGCCCGGGTAGCGCTCGACCAGACACATCAGGTCTTCAACCGTTTTGGCATCTGGCATCAGATTGACAGCAAGAATCAGCGGCGGCTGTTCAGGCTCAGGCGTATGTTTCTGTTCCTTTTTGACCTTGACCTTCTCTTTTTTGGCGTCTTTGAGTGATTCAATCTTGAGGATGTTCATACGGGTAAAGTCACCGTCTTTGGTGATCTTGACCTTGAAGGCGATCGGCTTGGTTATGTCAAAATCCTCTTCAAGCTCTTTGAGACGGTTCTCAAAAAGCATCAGTTCGATATTCCCGTGCAGATCCATAATGCTGGCAATACCGAACTTGTTTCCTTTCTTCGATATCTTTTCCGTAATACTCTCGATCTTCCCGATGAAAAGTGCCTGTGAGCCGTCGGCAAGATCGTCTATCTCGGAACTGAGCGTATAGTTGATACCTTCGAGGGTTTCACGGTACTTGTCAAGCGGATGCCCGGAGACATAGAAGCCCAGTGATTCTTTCTCCATCTCCAGTATCTCCATTGCCTCAAACTCATCCATCTCTTTAAGTTCCAGCTTCACAGTAGTCATCTCTTCACCTTCGCCAAAGAGCGAGCCTACTGCCATTTTCTTGGCTTCACCCGCTTTCTTGGCTGTTTCGATGATCTCCTCAATCTGCATCAGCATCGCTTTACGGCTGTATCCGAAGCTGTCAAGCGCCCCTGCTTTGATGAGCGATTCGATAACTTTTTTGTTCACTTTGCTCGAATCGATACGAGATACAAAGTCCGAAAAGTCTTTAAAAGGTGCTTCAGCCCGTGCCTCAAGAATAGAATTGATCGCAATATCCCCTGCTCCCTTGATAGCACCCATACCGAACATAACGACCTCATCGCCGTCAATATTGGTCGCTTCAAATACCAGCCCGGAACGGTTAATGTCCGGCGGAAGCAATTTGATGCCCATACGCTTGAGCTCATCGACATACTTTACGACCTTATCAGTATTGTTCTTCTCCAGCGTCAGAATTGCCGCCATGAACTCTGTGGGGTAGTAGTACTTCAGATAGGAAGTATAGAAAGTAACCATCGCATAGGCTGCCGAGTGGGATTTGTTGAACCCGTATCCGGCGAACTTCACGATCAGATCGAAGAGCTCTTCCGCTTTGGCACGGTCAAACCCTTTTTTCTGTGCACCGTCGGCAAACTCTCCTTTGAGCTTGTCCATCTCCTCTTTGATCTTCTTACCCATCGCACGACGCACCAGATCCGCCCCGCCAAGGCTGAAGCCACCGATCGTCTGCACGATCTGCATGACCTGTTCCTGATAGACGATAACCCCGTAGGTCGGTTTGAGGATCGGTTCGAGTTCGGGGAACATATAGGTAATCTCCGCCCGTCCGTGCTTACGCTCGACGAAGTCATCGAGCATCCCAGACTCCATAGGTCCCGGACGGTAGAGGGCGAGCATCGCGATGATATCTTCAAACCCGGAGGGCTTGAGTTTCTTTGCCAGATCCTGCATCCCGGCAGATTCAATCTGGAAGAGTCCGAGTGTTTCTCCTGTGGAGATGTAGTCATACACCTCCCTGTCCTCGATGTTCTCTTCGACAAAGTTGATGCGTTTGCCGTGACGCTTTTCTACCAGCTGCAATGCCTCTTCGATGACAGTCAGGGTTTTGAGCCCGAGAAAGTCGAACTTGATCAGGTCGACATCCTCGACATACTTCCCGCTGTACTGCGTCGCCAGCGTATCAAGCCCCGTCGGTTTGAAAAGCGGTGTTTTTTGCCATAAAGGTTCGTTGGAGATCACCACCCCTGCCGCATGCGTACCGGCATTACGGTTCAGTCCTTCAAGCGCCAGGGCATACTCCCAGACCCGTTTCGCCTGCGGGTCACGATCGAGCAGCTCTTTGATCTTCGGCTCTTTTTCATACGAACTTTTAAGATCGATGCCCAGCTCATCCGGGATAAGTTTCGCCATCGCATCGGCTTTGGAGTACGGCATGTCAAGCACCCGCGCAACATCACGGATGACCCCCTTGGCAAGCAGTTTACCGAAGGTAATGATCTGCGCGACGTTGACACGCCCGTACTTCTCTACCACATAGTCGAGTATCTCCTGCCTACGCGCCTGACAGAAGTCCATATCGATATCCGGCATCGAGACACGTTCGGGGTTAAGGAAACGTTCAAAAAGCAGCCCGTAAGGCATCGGGTCTATATCGGTGATCTTGAGCGAATAGGCCACCAGCGACCCCGCCGCCGATCCCCGCCCCGGCCCTACTGGGATACCCATATCTTTGGCCGCCTTGACGAAATCCCAAACGATGAGCATATAGCCGGGGAACTTCATGTTGTTGATGATGTCTATCTCCACCTGCAGTCTGTCGCGGTACTCCTGATGCTTCTCTTCGGGCACGATCTTCAAACGCTCTTCAAGCCCTCTTCGAGACTCTTCGATGAAGAGTGTTTTATCATTCTCGAGCGAGTACTCTTTGTCAGGCTCAGGCAGTTCCAGCCCAATATCCGCCGCACGCTGCCTTGCAAACTTGAAGTTGGGCGGAGTGGGGTTACCCAGTTTGATCTCAAGGTTACACTTGTCGGCGATCTCCTGTGTGTTCTCTATGGCTTCGGGGATGTCGGCAAAGAGCTTCGCCATCTCTTCGGGTGACTTCACATAAAACTCATGCACCGAATGGCGTAGACGGTTGGGATCATCGTAGAGTTTGTTCATCGCGATACACATAAACGCCTCATGCGCATCGGCATCTTCGGGGTTGGTGTAGTGGGTATCGTTGGTAGCGACCACTTTGATGCCCGTCTCCTGGCTTAGCTGCAATATCTGTTTGTCGATACGGTGCTGATCGCCGATGCCATGCCGCATGATCTCAAGGTAGAAGTCATCGCCAAAGACCTCTTTGTACTTCAGCGCTACCCGTTTTGCCTCTTCATACCCCTTTGCGCCGAACTTGACGTTACGCTCAGAGAGGTTCATATGCCAGTTGACCTCCCCTTGCAGACACGCCGAAGAGCAGATAAGCCCCTCGGCATGGTCCTTGAGCAGCTCCCAGTTGATACGCGGATAGTAGTAAAACCCCTCGATGTAGGCTTTGGAGGAGAGGAACATAAGGTTTTTGTACCCCGTCTCATTCTTGGCATACAAACAGAGGTGAAACCGCTGACGCACCGACTTGTCCCCCAGTTCAGGCTGATTGTGCACATAGGCTTCCATCCCGATGATGGGTTTGATCCCCTCTTTTCGCATGGTGTTGTAGAAGTCGATGGTACCGAACATATTGCCATGATCGGTCATCGCCACCGACGTCATCCCCAGCTCTTTGACCTTCTTCGCAAGCGCCTTGATCTTGTTGGCACCGTCAAGCAAGGAGTACTCGGTGTGGAGGTGGAGGTGGGTAAACTGCGGTTTTTTGTTTGGCTCTTGGGACATCTATGGTTTTCCTTCTATTGTCTATCAATCTAAATATCTATCAATTAAGTTGCGCTGCTAACAACGCATATATTCACTATTCACGGTGGCGCAAAGCCATCATGTTGCTCATTTCTAATTTTACTTGAATATAGCAAAGCAAAGATGAAAAGAGGTTGAAGCACGAACCCTAAATAAGAAAATTACTCATTAGTAGATCATCATGCTTTACTGGAATTTTTATCTTTGGCAAGCAGCTTTTGGATCTCCTTATCAAAGTCCGATTCGATTTTTTGCGTTTTATTAAATGCCTCATACTCATCATATGCTTTTTTCATAGCCTGTATTCGTGAAATGGTTCCGTTGTTTGGGAGTATTTCATATTCATTGAATTCAAGGAATTTATTGACCGAGTTTGCCAAAGACTCCATCGTAAAGGTAGTATGTTTCTTGATCATCCTCTCAATATAGTCAAAATATCCACTTATAGCACTTTCTAATTCTTTGATCTCCTCTTCACTTAGATAGTTTTTGGCGATCACAGTATCGGATTTCAAAACTCTACCATCAGGAGCATTTTTCCAAGTGGTCAGTCCCATAAAAGGCTTTGTTTGATCCGCTTTCTTATAGATAATCTCAGCAGATGTCTGCCCCGTGATGGCGTAGTGAAATTTATTTTGTATCGTCGCATAAAACGCTCTTGTAATGGGGGAGTTTTTGTCGTAGTCGATACTGCACTCTGCAAATATGTCAGTGATCTGCTGGTAAATTCTTCGTTCACTCATGCGGATAGAGCGTACTCTTTCAAGGAGTTCTCTAAAATAGTCTTTACCAAAATACATGCCGTTTTTGAGCCGATCATCATCCATGGCAAAGCCTTTGATGATGTACTCTTTGAGGATCTTCGTCGCCCAGATTCTAAAGTGTGTCGCCTGTATGGAGTTGACACGATATCCTACTGATAAAATGGCATCAAGATTATAAAACTTTGTTTGGTAGGTTTTGCCGTCTTCGGCAGTATGTTCCAAAATGGAACTAACTGCACTCTCCTCCAGTTCTCCACTCTCAAAAATATTTTTTAAGTGCTTCGTGATAGCCGGACGCTGCACCCCAAAAAGCTCTGCAATCCTCTTTTGTGGCAACCATACCGTCTCATTATGCAAATAGGCTTCAATTTTGATGTCGCTGTTAGGTGTGGTATAGAGCAGAAACTCTGTAAGTTCATCTCGGATAGTGAGGTTTTTATGTTTCATCTCTCGCTCCTCTTATTTTCAACATAAAGCACCACATCTTTGATGACCTGTTTTTGGTTGTGATATCTTTGTGCCTGCCACTTTTTTCCTTCTGTTGACGCGCTGCCTGCAACGCATACACTAACCCTTTGTTCTTCACTATTCACTGTGGCAAAGCCACTATGTTTCTAATTTTACTTGAATATAGCAGAGGTTTGGTGAAACTGGGTTGAAATATTTTATCATACAATGATATCAATAAATTAACATTCTCAAAAAACGGTAAGAATCAAAACCATCTTTATTTTCTCTTGAACTGCTCTTGACTTTTTATGAAAAAATAGTATATTACACTACTAAAAAATAATGAACAAAAAGATTAAAATCGATGGAAATTATCCGTGAAACTATTGAGGATTTAAAAGAACAGTATCTTGCAGATGATCGTCCTTGGGTAGTAACTTATTCGGGGGGAAAAGACTCTACCTGTGTCCTGCAACTTACCCTTAGCATGCTTCAAGAGCTTCATGTGCAAGGACTTGACCAAAAACATACTTATGTTGTCTCTTCAGATACGACGGTGGAGATGCCGGTCATTGAAAAGTATCTACAGACCAAGCTAGATGAAATTACCACATTTGCATCAAAAACAAATCTCAAACTATCGTGCCACAAACTGAGTCCTAAAGTAGAAGAATCTTTTTGGACACTACTCATAGGTAAGGGGTACCCTGCCCCCACCAATACATTCCGTTGGTGTACAGAGAGGATGAAAATAGACCCTGCCACAGAGTTTTTAAGCAATTTGGTGAACAAACATCAGTCTATCCTCATGCTTTTAGGTGTAAGAAGTGCAGAATCACAGGCTAGACAGGCTTCTATTGCGAAAAGAAAACTCAATCAAAGAGGATTAACACCTCATGAACATATACCAGATGCATATGTCTATTCCCCAATAAAACATTGGTCAAATGAAGAAGTTTGGACTTATTTGAGCAATGTAAAAAACCAATCAACCCCTTTACCTTGGAAAGATCATAACTACATGATGAGTCTTTATGATAAGGGCAGTGGTGAAGCAGATTGTAACATCGCACTAAATCCCGAATCACCAAGCTGTGGGAAGACAAGGTTTGGATGTTGGGTTTGTACTGTTGTAGAAAAAGACCGCTCAATGGAAGGTATGCTTCACAATGGAGAGGAGTGGATGCAGCCACTTTGGGAGTATAGAGAGAAACTATACGAATGGAGAAAGCCTGACTCTGGTAAAAGAGACACACGCAGACGGAATGGCTCATTTGGTCCGGGACCCTTTTTGCCCCAAACAAGAAGAGAACTTTTGCAATCACTATTAGAGGTAGAACAAGAGACCACGCAAAACTATCATCATATGAAAAAAGATGCACCAGATTACAATCCTGATGAAAAAGTCGAACTGATTAAAGATGAGGAGATAAGACTTATTCAAGAGAATTGGGATACAGATGGTGATATTCAAAAAAGTGCCTTTAGAATTGCCCAGCAGTTTGGTAGACTTATGGATGAAAGTGTAGAGACTCCCCTACGCAACAAACTGGAGAAATATAGCAATACACTCAATATTGACCTATTTGAAAGGATTTATGAGATAGAAGCCTATAGAAAAAATATCTCTACAAGGTACGGCGTCATCAAAGATATAGAGAAAAGAGTAGTAGATTTTTATGCCGGAGAGTATCGTGAAGCTAACTAAAATCATCATCGATAATCTCTTCTCATATAATGGAAAACAAGAAATTCCTTTTTCTCCAATTACTTGTATCATTGGATCGAATGGATTTGGAAAAACTTCCATACTCAATGCCATTAAGTTGGGTCTTGGACACTATGATGTCAACCTTGATTCGATTTTAAATAACAAAGCACTTGAATCTCAATGTAGTATTACTTTAGAATTTGACCTTTTTACAATTCAAAGAAGTTGGTCATTTGGTAATGCTATTGAAGAAAATGTAGAAATTATATTTCCTGATGAAAAAGAGAAATCTTTACAAGATACGGAAGCAGAACATTTTATAGAAAATAAAATACCTGGTTTTCTTATTGACTTTTTATTTTATGATGGAGAAGTCGGTAGCAATCTTTTTCTCCTCTCTAGAACAAAACTCAAAAGTCTGTTCGATTATATTTTTGATCTTGATTTGCTCATGCTTGTAAGAAAAGACTCTCTCACTGTAGCCAAGAGACTTTTAGAGCAAAACCGCACTAAAGAGACAGAAGAGTTAGTCAAGTTAGAAAAAAATCGTTTTGACTTAATGGATAGTATTGAAAAGAATAAAGAGCTTCTTAAGCAATCTCAAAAAGCGTACAAAGCTTTATTGCTGAACATACAAAAACTAGATACCCAAATTCGCAATAGAAACAAAAAAATAAAAGAACTACATACGCAAAAAGATGAGAAACAAGCAGTGCTTTCCACACTTGCTCAAAAGTTTAAAGAACTTAATATGTTTGCTTTACCTCTTTTGCTCAATAAAGAACTTTCTAGTGCTTTACAAAAGCGTTCACATAGCCCACTACTACTCAATGACGAGAAGTTGTTTTTAACTCATTTTAGACGCTTTTTCGAACAGATAGGGAGCCCAATGAAGGAAGAGGAGGCTCTTCTGCTTTTTAAAAATTTAATGTTAACGAAGTCAGCGGGGATAGACCTTCCTATGACACAGAAAGAGTTTAAGAAGCTATTGGAGCAAATGAAAAATCTCCAATATGAAATCAAACAGATAGACCTTGCCATACAAGATACTGAAACCAATATCATGGAGCAAGAGATCACGCGTTCTCTCATGGAAGACAAAGAGGATAAACAGAAGCAACTAATAGAACTTCAGCATAAAATAGAAGATATTGAAAATAGTATAAAAAATAAAGAAGATACACTAAAAGATACAAACAAAAGACTTACTATCCTTTTCAAAGAAAACCAAAATGCTTACGCTTCCCTTAAAGGTTACGAAGAGCTCCAAGAGGTTGCTATGGTTGCGGAGAAAGTATATACTGAAGAGCTTACTGAGAAACTTGAAGTATTCAACAAGACCCTTGCCAAAAATACAGCCTCTTTTCTCAAACAATATAAACATATTAATGATATATATATTGATGAGAAACATCGTATTGTCATCACAGATGGAGAGAAGAAGCTTGATCTAGAGCTCCTTTCTGCAGGGCAGAAACAGGTACTTAATTTTCTTATTGTCAAAAGTATTTTAGAGTATAAGGAATTTGCATCATTTGTAATGGTCGATACACCCTTTGGACGACTTTCCAATGCCAACAAAAAGCTACTCTTGGAAGAGTGTTACCTACAGTTTGACAATCTTATCTTGCTTCTTACAGACAGTGAGTTTGAATTTATCCAGTCACAAAATCTAAGATACAACACCTACTATATTACAAGAAATGAACTAGGTTCACAAATCGAGGCAGCATCATGATACGCACAAGTCAAGCGATAGAAAACTACATCTCTCCATTAAGTAAAGCTCTGAGCTTAGAAGGAGAACCAAAATGGATATATCTTCGTTTTATGCTCAATATCTCACTCTCTCTTCAAGAGGATACTTTTGATGATGTCGATCTTGAGCAAACTGATGGCAAAGAGTACCGACTAGAACAGATCACCGGAGAAGGCAAAGGCAGCGAGGACTATACCAAGTTTTATTGGGATGCTATCGAGATCGTTGATGGTATTACCATTGCATCCAAAAAAGAGCTAGAGCAGCACCTCCAAAGACATATCTTTAGAGGGCATCATATTTTGAGTTCTTCTTTGAAACAGGATAGTAATATTTTTGATTTTATGTTGCAGGAGTTTTAAGAGGGTATTAGTATTTTCGCTAATTAATTGATGAAAAAGAATGCGTTTAAAATCTAAATCGTTTAGCATTATCATTTAATTTTTTTAACCATCTTTCTGTTTCTTGTACAGTAGCACCATTTTCCATGGCTGCTTCATAGAGATGGACAAATTCAGTTCGTAAATTATTTGCAAAAATACCCGGATCATCACTTGCTAAAACAAGATAAGGTGTTTCAGTTTGTTTGTTTATTTCATCTATTGGATGAAACCAATTAAAAATATGGTGTTCTCTATAATGTTCATAATAACTTATTCGTAAATTGCTAGTCGGCATTGTCTCGATAGCTATCTCTTTCTTGTTTAAAATTTTGATTAATTCTTGTTGTAAGTAAAAAAGGCTATTATCCCATTCTTCATCTAAATTTATGGTAACAAGTTTATTGTATTTGCTATAAAACTTAGGGTTATGATATTTTTTTAACTCTTCTAATGCTTTGTGCATAAGTAGATCTGAGCTATACAAATCACCAATTAATCTTTTCCAATCGAATTCTATATAATCCAAAAC
>Ga0256829_1001167_pt1 | contig 22553 bp, 21 predicted proteins | sample 131447metaG_FD_185979 | JGI IMG/M metagenome (GOLD analysis project Ga0256829, IMG submission 185979) | Hydrothermal vent microbial communities from Lau Basin, Pacific Ocean - 131-447 | ecosystem: Environmental > Aquatic > Marine > Hydrothermal vents | place: Pacific Ocean: Lau Basin | collected...
ATCATGAAGCATCCCTTTCTCGATGCAAAGAATATTGATCACATAGCCATGGATATGTCTCCATCATACATATCCGGTGCTGAACAGTATTTGCCGGATTCAGCAATGGTCTTCGATCATTTTCCTTTCATGAAGAAATGAATGATGCCATAGACAAGATCAGGAGAAGGGAATCAAAGGTTAATGAGATCCTGAAACACACATTATATGGCTAAATGAAGAATCCTGATGATCTGACAGATAAGGAGAAGAAACGCCTCGTGTCCATAAAAATAATAATGGAGAAAAAGATAAGTGGGGTGTCAAAGGAACTTTTTTCATAGAAGAAGATCATTGAAGCCTTTCCCGTCATTTTGGATCTGGCCTCTCCACATGTCCTTTCGATCATGGTTCTGAACCTCGATCTGATGCATCTTCTGATGAGTATCTATTCCTACTGATAGCACTTTTATCCCTTTTCTGCCTGGCTCCATCCGGGGAGGAAACGATCAGTTTGCAAGCACCTATTGGCTTCCCCGTTGGGAGAAGATTGCCGATCGGCGAATATAAGCAGGGGAAAATCATGCAGTAGTGGAACAAATTCCGCAGCGTCTCCCTTTTTCCCCTCCCTACCTGAACTGTGGCCATCCACAATTCATTTCATGCAGGTTAAATCTCCTATGGCGACCATGCTCCTCAACGAGGATATTTCACCTCAAGATCCAAACCTCGTATTCCCTATCAGATATTCAATCACACCTGGCTATAAACATTACACAAGATACAAAGATGGGAAAGGAGAAATATTATCTCGAGATGTGTATATTTGTTCTCGAAGATACTGTCAGATTAGAAATATATATATATAATAACGACATATAAAATTATGAAGGGGAATCCCCATTCCCGAAGAAGGGTTATTTTCTCCATCATTGCCTCTGCTGTTATCCTTTCAGCCTCTCTTTTTATCGTATTCTCCGGAACTCATGGTGGAAATGTAAAACAGAAGAAACTTCCAGGGCCATATGTATCACTCCTTACATATGGAAACAATGGAAGTTCCATCTTCCCGATCCAGAGCAATCTCACCGCAGATCTCTCCATATGGGTACCATCTTCTGGCAATGGTACCACCATTAACCTCTACAACTCACCGGTCGTGTGGAATCAGGTTATACCTGCAGGCAACAACTTTTCCATGGCACTGAATGCATGGAAATCTTTCCTTCACGGGAGAGTGAAAGGCAACCCCACCATGAGCCTCATTGTAACCTACACAGCAATAAAAGGTTCCACCATAGATATCTATGAACACTACACCAACATAGCATTCAATCCCTATTCATCCAACCTCATGGATAAGGTATTCATCAACAACTTCACCATAGATCTGATTCATCCGTTCACCACTATACCTGTAAACAAAACGCAGTCATCATCCACTCACTCCCCTGATCACATCGTAGTTCCGGGTGGAGGAGGGACTTCTGTAACCAAAACATCATGGACAAAAACTGTCACATACACAGGATGGTTTCCTCTTCATGTTCTGAATGCAACTTTGCTGCCAAGCGGAATGGTGACAGAGTTCTGGACTACCGCGGATTTCTCAGCCAAGATTGAGTTCGGTGGAATAACATCAACAAATTCCAAAGTTCTCTCGAGTTCCAATGGATACGAAACACCGAATCTTGTATTCCATAGTCATGCATACTCGATAACAGCCTCTGGAAATCAATACGCGGCAGTATTCCTCCCGAACACAACGGTAACATGGTCTTTTGGGACTGAATATTTCTTTACACTGTATGACAATGGCCAGATATGCGAGCAGACGGGCTCCGCCAGAGTTTCAATCCTCAAGGTCCAGTATAGCAGTGCTAATTCAATAATTTCTGGATATGCCCCTTACTCAAGTCAACAGGCATCACCCGGTACAACATACGGAAATTCTACTTTTAATGCCGAATGGTTCAGGGCGGTTGCAGCGGCCTTTTCAAACAGGTATACAACACCAGTCTATGGTATGAATGTCCCTGCTGGAGCTACCGTGGGTGATTCTTATTTTTATCTTTACCAGACAACAAACTTTAACGGTTTAACGCAAACAATCCAAGACGAGGGTGAGATAGCATTGGGCATCGCCTCACTCGGATTGATAGTGGCAATCATGGGGGCAGCCGCATCAGCGTTCCCTGGAGGGGCAACTGCCTCAATTCTTGATGAAATCGGTCTCATAGCCGATATGGCCGGTTTTGCGGATTCTGTCGTAAACCTTGCAACGTCATTCGTTCTGGTGGTTTATACCAGTGGAAGCCTTCAAACCATGTACGTGACAAATGAACCAATTAATGGTGCCCCCCAATATTCTATAAACATCACATTCTACAGCACAAGTGGATCGACCGATTTCCAGATAGATAGTGGAAACACAGTTTCATACATAGCCAACACACCCTATTCCAATGTAACAGCTTATAAAAGAGCAAATTGAAATGTTTTAAAAGGATCTCTTGAACTCTTTGGGGGTAAATGATAAACCGCCGTTCATTTGCATCCTATGAATTCGAAGGAACTGTTCAGGAGACTTTTAAGTTTGGAGGATCCATGGACCATGAAGGAGATCAGGTTTGATCACCAGTAAGGAGGATAAACATCTTCATAGATTTCCCGAAAGGATCAAGATTTGCTTGCAGGGGGGCTTAAGTTATCCCCAGAATGTTAAAGAGCACCCCATACAAGATCCAGATTTAATATGGATGTTGTTGTAACAATACGCCCTGTTACGCGATCAAAGGAATCCGCGTGAAATATGATGCAGTTGTGATATTTCATGTTTTCGCTACGGGATTTGTGGAAACGATCATAATCAGGCAAAAACTCCTAAGTGCGGTCTGATTAGAATCTCAGGATTTTCTGCCCTAAATTTTGCCATTCCCATCAACTAGAAATTGACAATATCTGTTATCCTAAAAGTTTATATAGAAGTTTATTTTTACTGCCTTGATAGTCATGATAGGAGGACAACCCGTTTTCATATTAAAGGAAGGAGCAAAGAGAGAGTCTGGAAAAGACGCAATGCAGAACAACATTGAAGCCGCAAAGGCCATATCTCAGGCGGTGAGATCCACACTTGGTCCCCGTGGAATGGACAAGATGCTTGTGGATTCCCTTGGTGATATCGTGATCACCAATGACGGAGTGACCATACTGAAGGAGATGGACGTGGAGCATCCCGCCGCAAAAATGATGGTTGAAGTTTCAAAGACACAGGACAGTTTCGTAGGCGATGGAACTACCACGGCAGTTGTTGTGGCGGGTGCCCTGCTTTCGGAAGCAGAGTCTCTAATAAAGCAGAATGTCCACTCCACAGTCATATCTGAGGGCTACCGGATGGCTGCCGAGGAGGCCAAGAAGGTTCTGGATGAAACCGCACTGAAGGTATCGGCTGAGGATGAGGAATTGCTCATAAAGATGGCCAAGACCGCCCTCAGCAGCAAGAGCGCCTCCGGCAGCAAGGAGAGGCTTGCTAAGATCTCCTACGAGGCCATAAAGACCGTCGCCGAGGAGATAGATGGGAAGACTGTTGTTGACTTTGACAACATACAGGTTGTCAAGAAGAAGGGTGGAGAGATAGACGACACGGAACTGATCCGGGGAATCATCATAGACAAGGAAAAAGTTCACTCTGGAATGCCAGATTTCGTGAAGGACGCTAAGATTGCTGTGCTGAACGCTGCGCTGGAGATCAAGAAGCCTGAGTTTGATACCAACATAAGGATAGATGACCCCTCCATGATCCAGAAGTTTCTCTCTCAGGAGGAGGGTATACTCAAGGAGATGGTGCAGAAGATAAAAGCCTCAGGGGCAAACGTCGTGATCACGCAGAAGGGAATCGACGATCTTGCTCAGCACTATCTGGCAAAGGAGAACATCTACGCTGTCAGGAGGGTCAAGAAGAGCGACATAGAGAAGCTCGCCAAGGCAACGGGTGCATCCATCGTATCCTCGGTGGAGGAGCTGAGTTCCGATGATCTCGGTCATGCCTCTATGGTGGAGCAGAAAAAGCTTGATGATGACTTCGTCACGTTCGTGACGGGATGCGAGAACCCGAAGGCGGTCAGCATACTCGTGCGTGGTGGAACGGAGCATGTGGTCGATGAGATTGACAGGTCTGTTACGGACTCACTCCATGTTGTTGCCGCTGCAATTGAGGATGGAAAGTACGTTGCCGGTGGCGGTTCTGCAGCGTGCGAGATGGCCAGAAAACTCAGGGAGTTTGCTTCCAAGGTCGGTGGAAGGCAGCAGCTCGCAATAGAAAGGTTCGCTAACGCGCTTGAAGAGGTTCCAAGGGCACTTTCCGAGAATGCTGGTCTTGATCCAATAGACATACTAATAAAGATAAGGAGCAGCCACGCTGAGGGCAAGAAGTACCATGGCGTCAACGTGTACACCGGGGAAGTCGAGGACATGAAGGAGGCCGGCATCATTGAACCCATCAGGGTTGGTAAGCAGATTATCGACTCCGCCACGGAGGCGAGCGTTATGATTCTGCGCATCGATGATGTCATAGCCACCAAGACATCAGGTGGTGGACCACAGTCACAGGGACAAACACCCGGAGCGGACCAGGGAATGGGTGAGTACTGATCGCCTTTCGGCGTGAAACACCCCCTTTTTTTGTATTTTTTTCTGTTTCAACACAGTTAAATACTGACATCTTTTTTCGAAACGTGGAGGCCTCATACCTCAGCATCTATAAGAAACAGCATTACGGCATTGTAGGCAGACACTCGGCCGTTAAGATATGCCACTGGACCAAGAATGTCCTCAGGGGAGGGGCAGGGTGCTACAAGGGCACCTTCTACGGTATCAATGCCCACCAGTGTGTGCAGATGACCCCCTCACTTAACGCCTGCACCGAGAACTGCACCTTCTGCTGGAGGTTCCAAGGTTTCGATTCCATGCATATAGCGGAGGAGGATGATCCTGAATTCATCCTCGAAGAGTCCATACGACAGCACAAGAAGCTTCTTACAGGTTTTAAAGGTAATTCCTCTGTTTCCCGGAAGTTATGGGAAGAATCTCAGAACCCAAGGCACATTGCCATATCCCTTACCGGTGAACCCACAATATATCGTAAGCTGGGTGAATTCATCAGCGCTGCGCACAGGAGAGGAATAAGCACTTTTCTTGTGACCAACGGAACGCTTCCCAAGGCCTTGGAAAGGCTTGATCCACTTCCCACGCAGCTCTATGTAACGGTTGCCGCCCCCAACGAGAAGATATTCCGGGAGGTCATCAATCCGTCCATAGGGAATGCCTGGCAAAATCTTATGAAGACCCTCGAACTCCTTCCGTCCCTGGATACCCGCAAGGTAATCAGGCACACTCTGGTAAAGAATATCAACATGCCATATGTTGAAGAATATGCACAGCTTGATAGAAAGGCAGATCCTGATTTTATTGAGTCCAAGGGATATGTACACGTTGGCTCCTCCATATCGAGGTATTCTGTGGACAATATGCCCGGCCACAGGCTCATCGTGGAATTTTCTAAGTCACTGGCAGAAAGGCTTGGATACCAGTACACTGCCGAGCGGGAAGAGAGCAGGGTAACTCTCATATCTAAGGATCCCTCCAGGGCAAAGATAGATTTCTCGAAGATTCGCTGATTATCTTCATGAAGGCATCCCCCGATCTGTTGGGGCCATCCATGGAGTTGTTCAGGTATAGCAACGCCTTCTGAAAAGAATGTTTATACGTGGTAGCTATACACACATGATAGTATGGATTTCTCATTTACCGATGAACATAAGGTTTTGAGGGAATCCGTGAGGGATTTCTGTGAGCGCGAGATCTCCCCCAAGATTCCTGATATGATAAAAAACAGGAGAATGCCAGAATCGATCTTCCAGGGTCTCAGGAGAATGAACCTGCTCGGTATGACTCTCCCTGAGGAGTATGGTGGACTCAACGCAGATGCCATCACAACAGGAATAGTGGCAGAGGAGATAGCGAGGGCAGATCCCACGGCATCAATACCGGTTCTTTTTCTCGTGGACAATGCGTGGTCGTACCTGATAAGCAGGTACGGTACCGAAGAGCTGAAATCAGAACTGCTGCCGGAAGTTGCCAAGGGAAATGCTCTTGTTGGCATAGCCTCAACAGAGCCCAATTTTGGCTCTGATGTGGTTTCCATGGTTTCCGTAGCCAGAAAGGAGGGAGACAGGTACGTGGCCACGGGAGAAAAGTCCTTCATCAGCCTCATACGGGACATTAAGGAGAGAGGCGGTGGTTTCGTCACCGTGCTGAAGACAGATCCCGCTGCAGGCCACAGAGGCATATCTCTTATATTCCTGCCCTACAGCGATAGTTTTGAGATATCATACATTCAGGAGATGGGCAGGGAAGGCTCATCGTGGGGGAGCTTCAGGTTCAATGATTATGCGGTGCCCACCCGAAACCTCATAGGGAAGGAGAATGAAGGTTTCCGAATCGTCCATGAAGGTTTCGAATTCGCGAGGGGCCTCATAGCCCTCATCAGCGTCTCCGCGGCGATGGCGTCCATCGAGAGATCGGTGGAATACATGAAGAACAGAATTGCCTTTGGGAGGCCAATCGCCAAGTTCCAGGGTTTGCAGTTCCAGGTTGCAGATCACGTGGCTCGCCTGGAGGCTGCAAGGTTGCTGGGATACAAAGCTCTATGGACCTACGACAGAGAACAGAGAGAGGGGGCCTTCACAAGAAAGGAGGTCAGCAAGCAAATTGCTATGGCGAAACTGACGGCAACCACCTGGGCATTTGATGCCATCAACGACGCCCTGCAGTGGGAAGGAGCGTACGGGTACTCAAAAGATTCCCCCGAGGAGTGGGCGCTCAGAGGAATAAGATCGTTTCAGCTCGCCGAGGGATCGAGGGAGATACTTAAGGTTATAATTGCCAGAGAGACCATAGGAAAGGAATACATGCGCTAGGGCTAAAAATTGGGGAGTATCTCCTTTGCATATTTCTCCAGGTCATCCCTGAATTCCGGGGATGAAATCCTTATGAGTTCGTGGGCACGCTGTGCCAGCGTCTTACCTCTCAGATCAGCTATACCAAACTCAGTCACAACAAACTGCACGTGGTTTCTCGTTGTTGTCACCGCAGCCCCCTGTTTTAGAAACGGCACGATCTTTGGTTCACCGTGGCGGGTTTTTGATTTCAGGGCTATGATGGCCTTTCCTCCGCGAGAGAGTGCAGCTCCCCTGACAAAATCCATCTGCCCACCAACTCCGGAAATAACGCGTGAGCCAATGGACTCCGCGGCAACCTGACCTGAAATATCCACCTCAACAGCTGAGTTTATGGATATGACCCTGTCATTCTTCCTTATGGTTGCGGTGTCATTGGTATAGTCAACAGACCTGAACAGGATCATGGGGTTCTCGTTGATGAAATCGTAGACATACTGGTTTCCCTTGCAGAATGTGGCAACGGAGTGGTATCTATCTATATTCTTGTGTATGTTGGTGACCGCACCGCTCTCGATGAGCCTTATCATCCCCTCCGAGAGGAGCTCGGTGTGAATCCCAAGATCTTTCTTGTCATCGAGGAGAGGCATCACGGCATCCGGTATGCTCCCAATACCTGCCTGTATTGTGGCCCTGTTGGGTATGAGCGTTCTGATGTTCTCCGCTATCCTTCTCTCCTGATCGGTTATGACGAATTTTTCCGCCTCAACAAGCTTCTCGTCATTTCTGATAGCGTAGTCAACTGTTGATTGCGGTAAAGTTGAATCACCGAAGGTCCGGGGCACTTCATCATTCAACTGCGCTATGACCATTCCAGAATTGTCTATGGCTGCCCTTACACCTATGACAGACGGACCAAGGCTAACGTGGCCATGTATATCTGGCGTGCTGACGTTTATGAACGTTATATCTGGATGGAGATCCTCCCTGATGAACCATGGAATATCCGAAAGGAAGATGGGCATGTACTCTGTAAGCCCCCTGGGTACGCACGGCCTCATGCTCCTACCAACGAAGAGTGAAATATCGTGAATTCTTCCCCTGACACTCTCAAGCATGGATGAGAATGGCCCCTCCAGTTCTATGTGGTAGAGATAGATATCTCTAAGATCATTTTCTTTCACATGATCGACGAGGGCCCTCAGCAGGGTACCGGGAGTGGATGAAGAACCCTGCACGTAAATCTTGGTCCCGGAATGAACTTTCTTCATGGCCTCGTCGATGCTTACTATCTTCATATCTGCCTGAGTGTATTACTTGACGGCATAAGAATATATCATGCGGTGCTGATTATAATGTGATCACTCCTCCCTCAGGGTTCTCAGCAGCACCAATGGACTCAACCTCTTTATGAAGGTTGAAACGTCCTCAACCGTAAGCTCCCCGATGAGGAGATTTATACCGGCGTATATAAGGAGAGAGGCTGCAGCAACGGGAATGAGAAGGAATATGCTGAATGGGTGCAGAAGGGTGCTTGCAAGTGAGAGAAACAGTATCTGTATGGAAACCGGGATGAGAAGCCTGAAGACGTGGTAGTTTATCCCGGTGCGCGATACAAGGTATAGCTTCACCCGGTAAGCGATGTTCATGGCGAATGCGGCTACCATGGTGCTCACGGCGCCTCCGAGTACACCCAAGGAGAAGATCCTGATTCCGAAAATGCTGGGTGGAATGGTTAGAAAGTTCAGGGCAATGTTAAGAGTCACTCCGGCCGCGGATATGGCTCCAACGGTGTTCTGGTGACCCTTGGCAATCAGGGCGCTAGAGTAGGGATATGAGTTTAGAGAAATTATTGCATAGACACTCAGATAAGCAAGAATGATGGAATACTCTGTGAAGAAACCGCTGAATATGTTCACAATGTACACGGAAAGGACCGCGAACGTGGCAGAAAGAGGAAGGGAGAACATGGTTATGAGCCTCTCAAACTCACCCACCATCGTGTTCATATCGTCTACAGTTCCCCTGTGATGGGTTCTTGATAGGAGCGGGAGAAAGAACAGTGATATGGAAGTGGAGAATGATATGATAACCATCACTATCTTCTGATCGAGAAAGAAGGCTCCGGTTGCTTTTGCGGTCCAGAAAAACTGGATGATAACCTTGTCGATGTTCTGGTTGACCACACCAACGATCCCCGAGAGTGCAAGCGGGAGTGCGATCATCAGGTACCTTTTGAACATCTTTATGCTTGGTCTCTTGTACTTCCATGGCCTTCCGAGAAAATAGGCCACGATGAAGTAGATGGTGTAGGTCACGCTGTAAACGCCTCCAAGGATTATTGCCATCTGGGGCTGGCTGAGGCCGTTGATATGGAACATGAACGTTATGGCAATGAGAACAAAGATTGAGTTTCGGAGAATAACCTCCATCATAGACGGGACGACGTACTTTGCTGGTTTGAGTTTGGCGGTGTAGTATGAATTTGTGTACTTCACCATACCGTAGAAGAAATAGTACGGGATCAACATGATCACAACAGAGAATTCTGCCGGATACTCGAATCCGCGATGGAGGACAAATTTCCAGATTATCAGGGCAAGTATCGTCACGGCAACGTAAAGGAAATTGAAGAAGATTTTCGCGGTGAGATAGGTTGAATTACACTCCCCCTCATCGTATCCCTGTGACTGGAGCTTGATGTTTGCGGTGGCAAATCCGAAATCATTTATGAAAGTGAAGAGTCCAGCGAATGCTATGCCAAATGCCAGAATGCTCCATGAGAGTGGCATGAACCTTCCCACAAAGAACATCCCTATCAGGCCCACCAAGGAATTCACGATGTTTTGGAGCACCAGGAAAGGAGATCTGTTTCCTATCAATCCATTGCTGATCGTACAATATGTTAAAAATAGTGGTATGGCTCTCCATAATTTAAATAGCCTGAAATGTATATCAAAATGGTATGCCCTGGACTGAGAAGTATCGTCCCCGAACCGTCGATGAACTTATAATAACCGAAGATAAGAAGAAGAGGATCATCGAGTGGATCAAAAACTGGCATCCCGCCCTGAACTCAAAAAAGGCTTTGATTCTCTATGGGCCTGCTGGAGTCGGTAAGACAACCTCATGCTATGCAATTGCGAACGAATTCGGCCTCAGGGTCATAGAGATGAATGCATCTGACCTCAGGAACGCTGAACAGATGAAGAGGATCGCCGGGTTTGCGTCCTTGTACACGGATCTGTTTTCTGATTTCACCAGCAGAGAGGGTCCTGACAAGCTTATTCTGATAGACGAGGCTGACAACATATTTGAATCTAGGAGGGCAGATATGGGAGGAGATTACGGTGGCCTCACCGAACTTCTGGAGATCGTAAGGGCATCATCGAACCCCATCATCCTGACAATGAATGATTTCTATAAGTTCAAAAGAAAGGCTGCGGGAAGGGAGATCGCCGGGATATCTGAGGTTATAGATCTCGAACCTTATAAAAGGAAAAGGTCTCGCGATCATCAGCAATTTCTACGGGAAGTTTTCTCACGCATTTTTAACATTCTTGAAAGTGAAGGCCGAAGCCTTCCGAAACCTGTTGTGGAGGCCATTGTGGAGCGCAATGGAACAGATATAAGATCGATCATAAATGATGTGGAATCGGTTGCGTATCTTCCAGTGGGAGAGAGGCTCAGGGTATACGATACATGGAAGAGAGATAGCCTTCCAGATAATTATAAGCTCATTGAGAAGACGCTCTGGAGGCCGGACTATGATAGCCTTCTCAGCATCGTTAATCTTGCTGATATGAGCGTGGATGATTACCTTGCGTGGATAGATGAGAACCTCTCCTCCTTTGCGGTTGAGCCGGATGACCTGGCGAATTCCTATGACTATCTCTCAAAGGCTGACATATTCAGGGGAGCGGCTCATAAGTTGAACCACTATGGATTCTGGCCATACGCAAAGGAGATAGCAGGAGGGGCTCGCACGGTTGTGCTGAACTCAAGAAGGCAGTATGTGAAACTTCTCTACCCAACTTTCATCAAATCAATGGGCAAGACGAAACGTATGAGATCTGCCAGAAACAGCCTGCTTATGAAGTTGGGTCGTCTTATGCACTGTGGTCCCGGTGCGGTACAGGACAATCTCTGGTTCTTCTCCAATCTGTACCGGACTGACAGGAAAGCATTCGAGTCCCTTGCTAGGAGGCTTAACCTCAGCGAGGATGAACGTAATATCATTCTTAGGAGAAAGGTTTAGCCATTCCGCACGTGTTTTTCTGGAGCTTCAGGATGCTCCAGATCAACAAGATCAATGCCACATGGGTGCGATGGATTCCAACGCATCCGAGAACGTTTTTTGAAGGTCATGTATGGGCTATCAGCACCGAGCTGCTCACCTCCATTTAAACCTTAACGAGATATTGTGGGGTCAGCTCGCTCTCTGATTGCACGCATGATTCGTTTCAATTTTCTGATTGTTCCAGACACACTAATTATATCAACGCAGGAGTAGTGCTTCATAATGTATCTGGCAACAAAATCCTTCTGGAACTGGTCTGTGAGTACTATGGTGAACTCTGGATCCCGGTACTTAATCTTTGCAGCGAAAGTTCTGTAAAGGTCCTGCTCAACGGATCTCCTCCTCTCACCGCAGTTTTCAAAGCGCAGCAAAAAATATCTCTTCCTGAGTACGTTTCCCTTCAACCGCCGGTAATTCCATTTATAATAAAGAATAGTTTGTTGATGATTTTCATGATCCGGGAACCTTTCTTCTCTGTTTTAAAGACCTGAAATCATTAAGCTGGATCTCTGTGCAATGTGATTTCAGGAACGTAAAGGAGCGAACCAATCGCCTCCTGTGAGGTTTACAGCCACAGCCCTTCGATAATATTATTATATTGTTTTACATTGTAGCTGGCACTCAGTATCAGCAGGATGATAGAATGGCGCAAATATTTAATCTGTACAGTTCAACGAGACATCTGTGGAAAAGGCTCAAACGATCCGAGATATATGGCTTCCAGAAGAGGCGTATGGTGGAGTGGAGACACTCTCCGTCCGTCGTGAGGCTTGAACACCCCACGAGAATCGACAGGGCACGATCCCTAGGATACAGGGCGAAACCCGGCTATATCGTGGTAAGATCGAGAGTTAGGAGGGGAGGAAGCAGGAGACCCAAAATAATGGGAGGTAGAAGACCCAAGAGAATGGCCTATAACAAACTCACGAGAAAGAAGAGCCTCCAGTGGATATCAGAGGAGCGCGCAGCTGATCGCTACCCGAACATGGAGGTTCTGAACTCATACTACGTGGGTGAAGATGGCATGTACAAATACTACGAGGTGATCCTTGTGGATAGAACCTTCCCAACGGTCTACAGAGATCCAAGAATGTCCTGGATTTCTGAGCCCCAGAACCGAGGGAGAGTTTACCGTGGGCTAACCTCTGCAGGTTACAAGGGGAGAGGCCTTCGCACTGGAAGAACGGGTAGCAGCAAGAGCCGCCCGTCAATAAGGTCAAATGGCCGACTGAGGAGATAACCTTAAAGCATTCCATTACCACGAGTGCAAGAGATCGCTATTGCTATATTGATCTTAAATTGATGTGCCGCGGTGGCCCAGTGGTACGGCGCCAGACTTGAGATCTGGTTCCCTTTGTGGATCGGGAGTTCGAATCTCTCCCGCGGCGCTCCAATAAGCAGTGGTGTTTCATCATCCACTGACCACTTTTAGGTAGGAAGAGAAATTTGAGTATTGCTTTATTTCTCAAGCAATGCTTCTGCTTTTTCTGCTTTCTTCTTTTTTCTTTATGATGTACCAGCATAGATGCCGTGGTATATACTTGACCGAAGGGCTTGGTCTGTTTGCAATAGGAGGTGGAATTATCTGCCCACTTTATTCCAAAAGAATAATGAACCGTTTGTGAGCTTTATGGTTATTCCAACAATCCTCTCCAGGTTAGTATTTAATAACCTTAAGAGTTGATATGCAGGGCTTTGTTTTATTTGGAGCGATTTACAACGGAGATCCATAAATGTTATGGTATTTGCAGACGGTTCCCTGCAATTCAGGATACGATACATCTATGTTGATCCGGAACTTGTGAAGAGAAACGGATTAATTGTTTCCTTTCTTTCGCTAAACTACTTTACTGGGAAAGATAGACTCCTCTAAGCAGATACTACACCACTCTCAGGGGTAGGTGTGTGCACCATTTCCCATTAACAAATATCTTCTACTCTGGATATGACATCTCTCTGTTAAATTCAGAATACAATGGGCATGCAATAGTATCAATGGAAGTTTCAAAACACCAGTGACCGCCAATAACTCAAGATAGTTTTAGAGGTTATCATGGAGAATCTTACGTTCTCAGACATTGTCAATTTTTAGTTGACGGGAATGGCAAAATTTAGGTCAGGAAAATCCTGAGATTCCAATCAGGCTCCACTTAGGAGTTTTCGCGGCATCAATGATCGTTTCCACAAATCCTGTGGAATCAACTAAGATTTGACAATCTCCGTTCTCAGAAAATATTATTAATCTTACATTCATACGTCTTAAGCTGATAAAATATGGTTGACGTTAAAAAAGTACCTGTGGATCTGCTGTTGAAGGAGCTCTCCAGAAAACTTTCGGAAGATATGGGGATCAGCAAGCCCGACTGGACTCAGTACCTCAAAGCGGGTGTCCACAGAGAAAAATCCTGGGATGATGATAACTGGTACTACATCCGGCTGGCCTCGATTCTCAGAAAACTCTATCTCAGAGGAAGGATTGGTATTTCGAGATTGAGTTCTGAGTATGGTGGTCCTGTCGATTCAGGTTCAAAGCGTTACCACCCTTCTCGAGGCAGCAGATTCATCATCAGAGATATGTTCCACACACTGGAAAATCTTGGTTTGGTGGCCAAGCAGAAAGAGGGTAGGGGATTAACTGCAGCCGGTCAGAAGCTGCTTAATGAAGTTGCCAAGGAAATCCTCACAAAACTTGCGGAAACCAATCCCGAACTTAAGAAATATCTTTAATGCAGATTTTAATACAAGATATATAATCGATGGCGGTAAAGATGGCAGAAGACGACGAACTTGAAGAATTGCGAAGGCGGAAGCTGCAGGAGCTTCAGAAAACGGCCATGGAGCAGCAGATGGTCGAGGAGCAGAAGAAGGCCCAGGAGCTTGAACAGGCCAGAAAGATGCAGATTCTCCGCCAGATACTGACTCCGGAGGCTAGGGAGCGGTTGGCGAACGTAAGGCTTGTGAGGCCCGATCTCGTCGATAATGTCGAAAACCAGCTCGTCCAACTCGCAAGTATGGGTCGTCTTAACAGAATGCTCACCGATGCCGAGGTGAGAGATATACTTCTAAAATTCACAGGTGGAAGGAAGGAAACCAAAATAGAGAGGAGAAGCAAATGAGCAGAAATAAGGAACTTGGGAGAAAATTGAGGCTGATGAAGCGTGTTAAGCAGAACCAGAGGGTACCGGGCTGGGTCATGATGCGGACGGAGAGGAAGGTGACCAGGAACCCAAAAAGGAGAGACTGGAGGAAATCCAATCTCAAGCTGTAGGTGCTTGATATGGCAGAGGCTAAAGTAGTAGATGAAAAGGTCTATACGGTTCCTCTCAGGGATGTGAAGCTCTCTTCCAGGGCCAGGAGGGGAGACACCGCCATCTCGGTACTGCGTGATTTCGTGGCTAGGCACTCCCATATTGCGGGTGAGGATGTGTGGATAGATCCAAAGGTCAACGAGATCATCTGGAGCAGGGGAAGAAAGAACGTTCCCTCCAAGATAAGCGTAAAGGTACTCAAGCTTCAGGATGGTACCGCTGAGGTCATAATGTTATGAGTCCATGATAAAGAAAACAAGGGTACTCAGAAGTGATTTTCTGGGCGTGTACTGTTCCGTCTCGGACGATTTTGCCCTGGTACCCTACCCCATAGAAGAGTCTGAATTCAAACGTTTGAGTGACATTCTTGGAGTAAATCTCTACCGCGTTATGGTCGGGAACTCGCCTCTCATTGGTTCACTGGTTGCCTCAAGTTCTCTTGGGGTCATTGTTGCTAAGGATTATGCTCCTGATGATTTTCTTGTGGAACAGGAAATCCCGGTGCTTATGTTAAACGAGAAGCTCAATGCCATAGGCAATAACATCATAATGAACCGGCACGGGGCCATAGCGCACACAGGTCTCTCAAAAGCATCGGTGAAGTTAATAGAGGACACCTTCGGCATTGAGGTCATCAAGAGGACAATTGGTGGGATCAAGACCGTTGGAAGTGTTGCGGTTATGAACGAAAGGGGGATGCTTGTTACGCCTACCGTCACCGAAGATGAAATAAAATTTCTTGAGGATCTATTCAGGGTTCAGGTGAAAACTGCCACCGCCAACTTCGGAAGCATCTATGTCGGGTCAGCCATACTCACGAATTCTAATGGTACTGCTGTAGGTATGTCGACAACCCCAATCGAGTTAGGGAGAATAGACGATACCCTATCCTGAGTTTTGCTTCAGCAGGGAAGAAACACCAACGAGAGGAACGGGCTGAACACCGTTTTCCCTGAGCAGATCGGAGCCACCCTCTTCGCGGTCAACAATGCATATGCATCTTTTCACCTCAACCCCTTTAGATCGCAGCACATCAACAGCATGCATAACAGAATTGCCGGTGGTCACCACGTCTTCGATTATGTCCACGGTCATTCCCTCCATGACTCTACCAACCAACAGTGATTTTGTGCCGTGTTTCCTCTTTTTCCTTATTATAATGTAGGGTTTTCCTGTATTGAGAGAGGCTGCAACTATGATGGGGACGGCACCAAGCTCCACACCACCAATGGCTTCCGATCTGATGAGAGGTGATAGATAATCCACAACCATCTTGAGATTTCGTGGAAGAGAAAGAAGTTCCTTCATATCTATGTAGTAGCTTGACCTCTTCCCAGAAGTTAGGACGAAATCACCAAATTTTATGCCTCCTTCTGAAAGGATAAGATTCCTGAGTTCATTTTCATTCATGCTATGCAAGATGATCCTGTCCGTATTTCACCCAGTATAAAAGAATTATCTCGCTTCGCTGATTCAGGGATGTTATTCTGAATAAACTGCCGTTCGATCTGCGAGTCACCATAAATGTATGGATGAGTAGTTTTACCCAAACGCGATGGGTATACTAATCTATTGTGAGGTATATTTCAGCGTGTACGTGGAACTGGAACTTGTTCAGATAAAGGTTGGTATCAGTTTCCAATACGATATGTTCCCAAAAGAGATCTCAACGCTTTTTTCAGGGAGTAACACTTGTTTGGAATTCATATGGCATTTTCTCTGGATCTGTTTACTATCCGGCACTAATGGGCTCCGGCCTGTAACCCATTATATAAAAGATTTAATATAAGGATTGTAGTTATTAAGTATCTGATGTTAGCAGAGGTTTAAGAATATGAAGAATCTGTTTGAAAATCTGACATTGTTTGACAGAAGGCTGAGACTGGTCGTCAATCCGGATAACGAACTCTCCCGCTTCAGTGCTAAATTCAACATCTCGTCACCGTCATCAATCATGCTTACGGAAAACTACGGTCGTGCGTTTCTCTATTTCAAGGAAGAGGTACACATGAAAAGAGAGATCAGAATCCTCCTCCAGGAAGGTGATGCCCGCTTCCACGACGGAATCTGGAGGGTATCCTTCTCCGTTTCCGGGGCAAAGAGTTACGTGAAGGCCGTCAGGCGTATCCTTCAGGTACCCTCGTGCGTGAACGTTTTCACCCATAATTCAAAAGGATCATTCATAATGGATTTCCTTTTTCACCACTCAGATGAGGATGAAATATCGAGTGCGGTTCTGGACTGTGTCCACTCATCGGATGTGACGGAGGTTATGTTTCTGGGACCCTTTGATGATCCGGTTACCTATTTCACGGATCTTTTCAATCTGTTCCAACTCGTTGCCATCGCCTTTGAAATGGAACTCCCCCCTTCCGCACTCGCATCCTGTGGATATCCGGAGATGGATCACTGGATGAGAATTCTAAAGGTTCCCTTAGGTGAGAAGATGGTGGGGGTCCTCTTCTCTGAGAGCCCGATTAAAGAAAAGGGAACAATCAAACAGATAATCCCAGGTGAGATGTACGTTTCAGAGGTGAGAAATCCGGTTTTCCTGTCCTTCACCAGAGAATATGTCAGGAGAAAGAACCCCCCGCTGCTGAGAATTCAGAAATTTGATGCACCTATACTGCGGATGGTTGATGTGATTCCGGGACTATTTGTTTCAGATGCACTGAGAACGATCAACAAGGTGATCGGGGAAAATCCCCAATGGAGGACACGCATATCCTGCGTTCTCCCTATCGATTCATTCATAAACATGGAACGTGAGTGCAACCGGGTACCTTAAAAAGGCGGAATAAATTAGATTATGCATTTCTTTACCAGTTAACATGGAAAATCTCAAGCGCATTTCCTACCAGAACTGGGGAATGCATCAGAATGAAAAGACGGAAATATTCGTAGGCCACAGGCTGTCTGAGAGTTTTAAGAGTCTGCTGGGAGAATACGGCAAGGGGATAATTCTGGCTAGTTCGGGAGCTTACCGGGCGAGGAGAAAGGTTCTCGAGGCATATCTCCCAGGTGGAGAGTTCGAAACGATCATTCTTGATGATGGAGAGCATCTAAAATCCATGCCATCCTATTCCTCCTTGATCGAGAGGATGCTTCAGATGGATCTTTCGAGGGATGATGTGCTGGTTTACATCGGCGGTGGAACGCTAGGTGATCTCTCTGCCTTCGTGGCTTCAACATTCAAACGGGGAATAAACCTGATAGCGGTTCCAACAACGTTTCTCTCACAGATAGATAGCTCCATAGGCGGTAAGAACGGAATCAATGTTGGTGGTCTCAAGAATGTTGTGGGGACCTTTTACAATCCTTCTGTCGTTTTTGCAGACCTGGATTTTATTGATGGTCAGGATAACATGATTAGGGACTCCCTTCCGGAGGCCATCAAGTACGGAATTTCCATCGATCCGGATATAACTGAGATTCTCAACAGGTATGATGGGGTGAGAAGCCTCTCAAAAAGCGGTATGGAGGAACTCATAACAAAATCTATTGAGGCGAAACTGAGCGTGGTAGAACGTGATCCCTTCGAGTTGAAGGGGGTCCGGCAGATTCTAAACGTTGGGCACACGGTCGCACATGCCATCGAAGCGGTCAGCGAAAATAGAATCAGCCACGGAAGGGCGGTTATGATGGGCTTGTACATTGAATCGAAGATCACCGCTGATCTGTTCGGCGGTTTCGGTATCTCACCAATTCTCGAGAGGTTTGCCTCTATCTATGGGCTTACTCTGGAGTTCCCGTCTGAAATAATTGTTGACAAAATGATCAGTGCCATAAGGAACGATAAAAAGATCTCCGGCGGAGAGATCCTGTTTCCAGCAGTGATCTCTCCAGGTGAAACAGTAATAAAGAGGCTATCCATAGAGAGAATGACAGAGGAGCTTGAGAGATGGTTAAACCAGAAAGGGAAATAGGCGAGAACAGACTGATAGGGCTTATAGGCCATCCAGTGTCGCATTCTGTTGGCCAGATATTCTTCAACAGGCTGTTTCAGAAACTCAATCTTCCATGCTCGTATATAGCAATGGACATCCACCCTTCCGTTCTGGAATATATTCTTAGGAGTTCCTCACACCTCTTCTCAGGTTTCAATGTTACCATACCACACAAGGTTTCAATCCTCGCGATCACCGATTCCCTTGATGAATCTGCCAGGGAATCTCATAATGCAAACTTGATACGGATAGAGAAGAAAAAGATGGTGTCCTACAACACTGATTTCAAGGCGATCCTTCATCTCCTGTCCGATCATATGGTGGAAGATGCGAAACCTCTCGTTTTCGGAACTGGAGGGACGGCCCGAACTGTAGTTTCAGCCTTGCTTAAGACATTCTCTCCCGAAAAGATATACATTGCATCGCGAAATCCTCAAAGAGCTTCTGGGGAACTGCAACCACTCTGGAAAGATTCCGTAGAAGTGATAGGCTACGAAGAGGTCAGGAAACTGAGGATGGTAAACATTATCTCGAACTGCACACCTGTTGGTATGCAGGGTTCCGATTATATGCTTCCACTACCAAGAAGCATCCAGATGGATCCTCTGGTAATAGATATGGTCTACACTCCACCCGACACTCCACTTGCAACGTGGGCTAAAAAGCACAGCGAGAATGTGATTACCGGTGATATGATCTACCTGGAGCAGGCAGCAAGGACTCTCGAATTGCTGTGTCAGGATAAGGATTTTAGCAGATCCATTATGCGTGATGTTTTTGCAGAGTCAATGGCGGAGGCTGGATATGAGCTCAGTTCGAGTACACTGTAATTCGGGCATTTCGGCCTTGAGCGCCTTCTCCACCGGATACGGTGCTGCAGTAGCTCTCGATCTACAGATGGTTGTTGATGCCACAGAGGGTAAGCCACCCAAAGATCCGGCTATTGCGAGGACGCTCGAATTCCTATCAGAAAGGTTCCAAACAGATAATATGGTCAATGTTAGAGTTGTGGAGGAAATTCCCCAGGGTATCGGCCTCAAAAGCAGCAGTGCCCTCACGCTGTGCGTCGTTGAATCTTTTCTGAGGATAAAGGCGATAGATATCCCAACCGAGAGCAAGCTTTCACTCTCTGCGGAAGCATCGCTGTCAAACGGGACATCCATCACCGGGGCTTTCGATGATGCAGCCGCCTCGGCACTTGGAGGTCTGTGCATCACCGACAACACAGGAATGAGGATCATCTCCAGGCGCCAGATCGAAGAGAACCCGGTGCTTATCGTTCACTCTCCAGCCCGGAGAAAAACATCAAGCCTTAAAGATATGGATTTTTCATCGTTGAGAAAGATCTATGATGATATGTTTGAGATGCTGGGCGAAGGTTACTGGATTGAAACCGCATGCCTTAACGGTTTCGTTCTTGGTTCCTTACTGGGAATCGATCACCGTGCGGTTGGAGAAATGTTTCTCCAGGGAGCTGAGTATTCGTCCCAGTGCGGCAAGGGACCTGCGGTTTTTGGCATTTTTCGCGATAAGGATCTGGCGGCCAGAGCTTCCATGCATTTTTCATCTGAAGGCTATGCAACCATCCTCACCAGATTCACGAACAGTCCTATGGTGGTTGAACTTGACTGAGGCCCGTTTTTTCGCAGGTTCCATATCTGGATCTGTAACCATTCCCGGTTCCAAGAGCTTCACACAGAGATATATTCTGTATTCGGCTTTTTCTGGTATACCACTGGTCGTGAAGAATCTCTCCGGATCTGATGATGAGCATGTTGCTATAGGGATAGCGCGCAGCACGGGTGCAGATATCATCAAGATCCCCGGTGGTATCGAGATCGAGCCTGATTTCAGATGCCCCGATATAATCACAGCGGGTGAGAGTGCCACCTCGCTCAGGATATCCCTTGCCCTCCTCTCCGGGCGGAGGTGCCGTACGACGGTAGAAATGCTTCCGTCTCTTTCAGCCAGGAGTTCGGATGAGTTGATCGGAGTTCTGTCATCCATGGGAGCAAGAATGGATCGGCGAGATGGAACCATTCTTCTGAGCGGGGAAAATTTCAGGAAATCAGATGCTCTTCTCTCAGGGAATCACAGCTCTCAGTTCATCACGGCACTTCTGATGATGTATGCTCTTCCACCAGATGTGCGTGGATGCGTCTCCACGTCCAGAGATCCTGTTTCACCAGGTTACATAGATATAACCCTCAGGTGCCTGTCTGATGTGGGCATACGCACTTTCAGGGGAGATAGGAGGTATTGCATCAATGGCCTTTCCGGTACCGGTGGGAAAACCGTTGAGGCTGAAACGGACATGTCATCTCTCTCCGCTATTGTCAGCCTGGGGGTACTTGCATCAAATGAGGGGATTACGATCGAAGGCGTCAGATCATCGGGACTCCAGCCGGATCATGTCTTTGTTGATATGCTCGCACGTGCGGGATTCAATGTCAGATCTTCCGCAGGAAAAGTGTTGGCCAGGAAAAGTTGTGGAGATACCCTCACTATCGATGCTGATGCCACTCCTGATCTTGCAGTGCACGCTTCAGTTATAGGTATTTTCTCGAAGAACGGTGTGACGATAAAGAACACGGAGCGACTTAAAGGGAAGGAGAGTGATCGTAAAACTGGAATAGTGACAATAGCGAGAGCATTTGGTGCAGATGTCGCTATTCAGGGAAGTACCGTACGGATCAAGCGGGGCAGAGAAATTAAGAAACCCAGCTCTCTTCACTTCAGTGATCACAGGCTCGTCATGGCCTCGGTGATCGCATCAATTGCAGCAGGTGGAGGAACGGAAATAGGTGATCTGGCCTCAACAGGGAAAAGTTTTCCCCAGTTTGCAGATATCCTCTCCCGTACCGGAGTTAAGATTATCACTTCCATCGGTGAAAACGATATATAGCATTCATCAATGGTCACCGGTGCTCATTTACAGGGATTTCAGATCGGAGATTCTGAAGGCGTTGCATTCGGCCATTGCTGAGCTGGATGAGAAAGATTTATCTCTTGACAGAACAGGCCACGGAGATTATGCACTCAAAGGGTTCCGCTACGCCAGAGGAGGGAATTTCGAAGAGTTCTGCGAAAAAGTCAGAGGAATTCTTCTGAGGGAAGAATACATTGAATCTGTCTCCTGCGAGGTTCCCTATATTAATATCACCATAAGGCCGGAGTCAATGTTCACCAGCATGGATGAAATACTCACAACAAGGTCAAAGTATCCTGACACCTTTCAGGAGCCGGATCGCGTGCTTATAGAGCACACAAGCACCAATCCTACCGGACCAATACATGTCGGCAGGAGCAGGAACTCCATTATCGGGGACTCATTGTACAGACTTTTCAGGAGAGCCGGTTACCGTACATCGACTCAGTATTTTGTGAACGATTCAGGCAAACAGGTGATGGCCATGGTTGTCGGCAACCGCCTGTTTTCCGGTGGTAGGAGAGATGTAGCGGCGATTCTTGAAGGTTACCAGAAGGTATACAGGGAGATGGAGGGGAACACCGCAATAGAGGAAAAGATACAGGAGCTCATGAGGAAATATGAGGAAGGAGACGAACAGGTCATCGGTGAAGTGAGGGACATATGTTCCATAACCCTTGAGGGGATTAAGAAATCCCTTCGGGATATTGACATTGTAGTGGATGACTATGTGTTTGAATCGAGCTTTCTTACTGGTGGGCAAGTCCAGGAGATAATTGAGAAGCTGGGAGAACACGTAAAACGCGACACAACCTCAAGCACCGAGGAGTCCAAGAATACCAATGACCGGGACGCGCTGTATCTCGAGGTTCCCGGCGGTAAAAAGGTTTACCTGCAGAGAAGTGACGGCACTTCACTTTACTTTCTCAGGGATCTGGCGTATCATAATTTTAAGGCACAGACATCAGACTGGATCATAGATGTCCTGGGTGAGGATCACAAGGATCACGGGAAATCACTATCCTATGTTCTCAAAGAGTTCCTGGATTATCCTGCGAAGATAGATTTCGTCTTCTACGCCTTTGTTTCGCTTGAAGCTGGAAAAATGAGTACCAGGAAGGGAACAGCTGTGAG
>Ga0256829_1001168_pt1 | contig 22537 bp, 33 predicted proteins | sample 131447metaG_FD_185979 | JGI IMG/M metagenome (GOLD analysis project Ga0256829, IMG submission 185979) | Hydrothermal vent microbial communities from Lau Basin, Pacific Ocean - 131-447 | ecosystem: Environmental > Aquatic > Marine > Hydrothermal vents | place: Pacific Ocean: Lau Basin | collected...
CCTTGAGAGAACAGTAACACCAATAGGAATGTCTGGGAAGGCCGACATTCCTAGGAGATACATCGGGCGGAGGGTTTACGTAATAATCACGAAGAATGAAGGCACATTCAAGACAGAGAGAAAAGGGAAGAAAGAGGAATAGTGTCCCACACTCCAAACAGACCAATAATGATTTATACCTCCTTGCTTTTTTTAAGTAATGGTTGTTGCATATGTTTTGATTGATACCTATCCGGGGAGGGAGGAAGAGATAGCGGATAAGCTGAAAGGCATCGGTGGAGTCTCAGAGCTCTACGCACTCCTCGGGGAGTATGATTTCATCGCCAAGGTTAATGCAGATTCCTACAGAGAGGTTGAGAATATTGTTATGAAACGCATTCGGTCTATTCAGGGTATACTGGATACAAAAACTCTCACCGAGATAACCTCATAGTCTGCCGATCACGTGAATGAAATTCCCCTGAATTTGTAGACCTCCGTTGCCGGGTCTTTCCATGAAGATCTTGGCAAGCCTGCTTTGAGACACGTTGCTTCAAGAAATTCCTCTATGTTAAAGCCCTCCTCAAGGGCAACCTGTGGCAGTAAAAGACCGGAGTAGCCACCTCTTGAAACAATGAGACCATCCTGTCCGATCTTAAAATTTTTGACAAAATCATCGGTCGTTGGATCGGTGCGCACAGGAGAACCGAGCAGCGTCACCTCCACCTCTACATCATCGAGTTCACCAGCGGATACCGGTGGGAAACGGGGATCGTCCTGCGATGCGGCTATGGTGGCTTCTATGGCACCTTTGCATATGGGATAAATCGGATATGGAAATCCGATGCAGCCACGAAGCATTCCTCTCTTTTTGAGCGTCACGAATATCCCGGCGTACTTCTTTAGCCTTTCAGGGCAGGGCAGATTGTCGGGAATTTTTCCATTTCTCAGGTATGAATGCAGGGTATCCTTCACTATCCTGAGGATCTCCTCTTTCTCCTCAGGCGTAACGGTCTCCACATTGAACAGTTCCTTATTCGATCCCATAAACCTGTATCCCACCATGAATGATTAAAGAAAATCTGGCTGATTAACTTGTCGTTTTTCTGGATTACGAATAATGACATAAAAAGCTCTCATGTTAAAATAGGAGAATTTGATATAAAAATCATGTATAAGAGGCTCCCATATGTGAGCGGCTACTTCTATCCGGATGGCAGAACAGAGCTTACTTCCTTCATTTCAGAGTGCCTTCAAAGAGCAGAAAAACCTCCTATCAGGGGTAAAATAATAGGGGCCATTGTTCCCCATGCTGGGTATGTATATTCCGCTTATACTGCGTGCCATGCTTACCGGATTATGCCATTTAGAGGCAGAAAGGTGCTTCTGATCGGTCCCAACCACGCTTCTTTTCCACCCTATGCCGCCATACATCCTCCCGGGAGATGGATCACTCCGCTGGGAGAGGCGAGTGTGGACGCTAATGGGGTTGAACTTTTCAGCAGCAAGAGTGCTGATATAGTTGTGGATCCTGAAGCCCATGCCAGGGAGCATTCTCTCGAGGTTCAGCTACCTTTCATTCAGTACATCAGCGGAAATGATTTTTCGTTTGTCCCCATTGTGCTGGGAAATCAGAACAAGGAAGTGATCATGGATCTGGTGGATTCTCTCTCTCAGCTGAGTAAAGATTATATCATAATCGCAAGCAGTGATATGAATCACTATGAGAGTGAGAAGGTCACACTGAGAAAGGATCAGAACATCATCGATGCAGTTTTGTCCCTGAACGTTGATCGACTTTACGAAGCGATACGCTCAAACCGAGCCACCCCCTGCGGCTACGGCGCCATTGCTTTTCTGATGGAAATTACGAAAAGGTCCGGAGGGGAGATCTTACTGCTCGATCATACAACCTCAGCAGCGGCATCGGGAGATTACAACAGGGTTGTTGGGTATGCATCCTTTGTTGCATACAGATGAATCCAACCTGGTGAATGCATCATAGCGAGGGATCATATTGAAGGAAGCCGTTCTTTACAGGAGGGAAGATGACACCGTGGTGTGTACTGCCTGTAGCAGATACTGTAGGCTCTCCGATGGCCAGACAGGCTTTTGTGGTGTCAGGAAGAATGTGGGGGGCCACCTGAACCTGCTTAATTATGGGATTGCGTACGCGGTTCAAATCGATCCTATTGAAAAAAAACCCATACTTCATATGAAGCCCGGTGCCAGTATTCTTTCCATAGGGACTACTGGTTGCAATTTTTCTTGTAGGTACTGCCAGAATTATGACATGAGCCAGAGAAAGGAGATCCTCGGTGATAGGATCGATCCGGAGAGGATCGTGAAACTCGCCCTGGCCTATGGATGCGATGGCATAGCATTCACATATAATGAACCAACCATATTTATGGAATATGCACATGATGTTGGAGTTCTTGCCAGAAAGCATGGTCTCATAAACATATTCGTGACGAATGGGTATGAAACCACCGAATCCATAGAATACGCCTCCGACTTTCTCGATGCTGCCACGGTGGATTTCAAGGGAAACGGTTCCCCCGAATTCTACAGACGTTATATTGCAATCGGAAGTGTGGAACCCATTTACGACACCATAAAAGCATTGATCGATCATTCCGTTCATGTGGAGATTACAGATCTGGTGGTACCGCATATAGGGGATTCTCTGGAGGAAGCTGAGAAAATGATATCCCGGATCCTCAGGATCGGTGGTAATGAGATCCCGGTTAGCTTCCTCAGGTTTCATCCCGATTATCTTTTGAGAGACATCGAAGCCACACCAACTCCCCTGCTCGAAGAGCACCTTTCCCTAGCAAGAAATATGGGAGTTTCCTATGCTTACATTGGAAATGTACCGGGACATCAGGCTCAGAGCACTTACTGTCCGAAGTGCGGAGCGATGCTCATAAAACGGGATACTTTTAGCTCTGAGATCGTGTCGCTGGATCATCAGGGACGGTGTAAAAAATGCGGGTATCACACCGGTATCATACTGTGAATACTCCGGTAGCATCTGTGGAGAATTCGCAGACGTTATTCTACTCCCTTAGCGGAAAGTTCAGCATCTTCACGTTCGTAGTCGTCGTAGCCTATATAGCTGTAGTAGTCCTTTCTTGTCATTAGATCATCGAGGATCATACGCTGCGTTCCTTTTTCCTTGAGTGTTTTGTATATGTGTTCCGTGGTCTTCAGCATTGCCCGGAAAGCCGTGAGCGGGAAGAGCACTATCCTGTATCCCATTGAGGAGAGTTCGTTGAAGCTCAGAAGAGGACTCTTTCCAAATTCGGTCATGTTTGCCATGAGGGGGACCTTAACTTTGGAAGCCACCTCTCTGAATTCATCCTCGGATTCCAGAGCCTCTGGAAAGATTGCATCCGCTCCTGCTGAGATGTACTCTCTTATCCTCTCCAGGGCCGAATCCAGGCCTTCGACGGCTCTGGCATCCGTTCTCGCTATGATCATGAAGTTCTTATCCCTTCTTGCTGAAACCGCAGCACTTATTTTCTGGACCATTGTTTCCGTGGGCACCACACTTTTTCCTGAGAGGTGACCACACCTTTTTGGCAGCACCTGGTCTTCAAGGTGTATTGCCGATGCTCCAGCCCACTCAAGCTCTCTGACAGTTCTAATCACATTGATCGTCTCGCCGAAACCAGTATCTGCATCCACGACAACCGGAAGGGACGTAACAGCACTGATCCTCTTGCACTCCTCTGCTACCTCCGTTAGTGTTGTTACAGAAAGATCTGGGAAACCCATATTCCCAGCCACACCAGATCCTGAGATGTAAACAGCCTCGAACCCGACTTTCTCGGCTATTATTGCTGAAACACCGTTGAAAACACCGGGAAGCATGATCGGCTTTTCTCTGAGGAGGGATCTCAGCCTGGATGGGCCCTCATTAATCTGATCCCTAAGAATGGACATTCGACATTACCTCCAGTAATTCACCCACATCTCTCTTCTCAATCGATTTCGAGAACTCGACAATTTCCTTGGAGGAATTCTCTCCCATTATTTTCTCACCCTTGTGAAGGAGATCATCCCAGGTGTAAGGGTTCTTGTGATGACCCTTTGGAGCAAGGATCTCCTTTTCATATGATCCCGCATCAGTCTTAACGGATACATTGGCAGGAAGATACTCCGGATAAAGATCATCATATTTTTCAAGCACGGATACTTTCATTTTTCCCATGGTATCCCTGATCCTTGCATCTTCCAGAAACCTTCTATCATACGATTGGAGGCCTGGGGCACCAAAATTCAGGGTATATGCTACAATGTAAGGGAGACTGTGATCGGCGGTCTCCTTCGTCTCAGGTCTCCACTTTTCAGGATCTTTTACGATTATGGTGTTTGCCACAGAAAATGTGTTAACCTCAACAGATTCTATTTCTCCTGAAAGCTCGTTTCTCAGATCGAGAGCAGCCTCGGTAGCACTCATTGCGTGATATTCAACCGGAAAATTTTTTATCATCGTTTTGAGAATCAATCTTGCACTCGGAACGGCCTTGAATTCTCCAGAGACCTGTTTGAAGAAACCCATCTCACCTTCGAATATTGGAGATGGCCCCGTGAAGCCATTTGATGCCAGTAGAACCGCCACAACACTGTTTCTACTGGCATTGGAGGCTGTGCATCCCTTCCACATGCTGAGCTCTCCCGCACGTGTCTGCCTCATACTTATATTGTTGTTAAGGGCCAGATTGATGGCATTCTCAAATTTATCGTCACCCAGATCCATAAGCTTCGCAAGTCCCGCCGCCGATGAAATTGAAATGTAGGTTACGTGGTCCCATCCCCGATCACGAATGGACGAGGCATCAGCGAGTGAACAGACAACCGAATATGAGAGAGCAATTGCTCTGATAAGATCCTCTCCTGTTCTGCCAAGTGACTCGCCCAGGGCTATCAGGGGAGGTATGTTGTCCGATGGGTGGAGGGCCTCCTTTGAAAGGTAGGTATCGCTGTAATCCAGGTACCGTACCATGGAGCCATTGATAAACGAGGCAACGTCAACGGAAGCCTTTTCATTACTGAAAAATATTGTTGAGTTAAGTTTTCCGGATGAAGGGAGTAGCGTCTTTTTCTCGATTTCTATTGGGGTTACATTTCTTGCACCATATGCAACGAAGATAGAATCCGCAATCCTTTTTTTGATCTCATCCCTTATGTCGTTTTCGATCTCCTTATCAATAATCTTCGAGTAATCCAGGAAAGTCTTCACCTGCCTATCCATGCCCATTAATCTCTTGTTTGTATTTTAAACTGTCATTTAACGCATTAGCCTCATAAAACCTCAATTTTGGTCTGTAACCATAAGCTAAATTCACTGAAGATTTTTCAGGTAGGTTAATTTCTCAATGAGGGAGTTCCCTGAACCGGTTTTTTCAGGGTTCGTAGGTAAGAGGTATGCATACATTTCAGAGTGGATTTCCTGAAGCCGTGCAAAACGGGAAAGAGAGCTGTGGAATGAGCGGAATTATGAGGCTGCCATGGCGGATCGGGTAGATTTCCAACTCTAAATGTTTAAATATAGTTTTAATTTACCTCTCAGGCAGACCATACATCAAGGGCAATGCTACATAACGCAACCCTAGAGATGGAGTGAACTTTTGCTCCTTAATCAGATGTAACGGTCTTGGGAAAGGAATACGTATGGCAAGAGCGCATCATCCTAGAAGGGGTTCTAAGGGATACTATCCCAGAGTTCGTTCGAAAGGGCTTAAGGCATCTATAAGGTCGTGGCCCGAGATAGCGGGAAGTCCGAAGGTACAGGGATTTGCAGGTTACAAAGTGGGAATGACACACGTTGAGATGCTCGATTACAGAGAGCACAGTGTTACAGCGGGAAGATATGTGTTCATTCCGGCAACTGTTGTGGAGGTACCTCCTCTGAATGTTATCGGAATACGATATTATGGGGAAATCTGGAGCGGTAAGGTTACATTGGGTGAGACATGGAGTGAAAAGGTTCCAAAGGATCTTGAAAGGGTTTTGCCAAAGCGCAACCATGTACCTACCCTTAACTCTGAGAGTGCCGAGGTTACGGAAATACGCCTGATAGTGAGCACAAACCCCCGGGAGATCACCGGCATTCCCAAGAAGAAGCCTGATATATTTGAGCTTAAGGTTGGTGGTTCTTCAATCAAGGATATAGAGGATTACTGCAAGGAAAAACTCGGAAAGCAGCTATCCTTCACAGATTTTTCTAAACCCGGTAAATTTGTTGACGTGATATCTGTCACAAAAGGTAAAGGGTTTCAGGGTCATGTGAAGCGTTTCGGCGTTAAGCTGCTGAGCCACAAGAACAGCAAGCATAGGAGAATGATCGGTACACTTGGGCCGTGGCATCCGGACTGGGTGAGAAATACAGTTCCTCAGGCAGGACAGATGGGAACTCACCAGAGAACAGTACACAACATACGGCTTCTGAAATTCGGAACCAAAGATGAGGTTTCCGCCATCAACGTCAAGGGTGGATTCCCTGGCTATGGTTTGGTCAGGGGTGACTATGTTCTTCTTCACGGTTCAATTCCTGGGCCTTCGAAGAGGCTGGTAAAGTTCAGGGATGCATCCAGGCAGAGAGTTCCAGATGCGGAATCTCTTGATATCAACTATATTTCCATAGAATCAAAGCTTGGTGATTGAAATGAAGGCAAATATTTACTCAAAGGATGGGACAGTCGTGGGGGATATAGAGCTCCCCCAGGTGTTCTCACGTGTTCCAAGGGATGACCTCATTCAGAGGGCACATCGAGCTATTTCACTCTCACTAAGGCAGCCATGGGGGACATCCCCCACAGCTGGTTTGAGAAGGGTTGGCCATACGTCCGGTCCAGGACAGGGAAGATCAAGAATACCCCGTGTTGCTGAAAGGACAAGAGCTGTGATCCTTGCAAGTGTCGTGGGTGGTAGGAGTGCACATGCCCCCACCACCGAAAGAAGGCTGTACAGAAAAATAAACCACAAGGAGAGAAAGATGGCCAGATATTCTGCCATTGCGTCCACAGCGATAAAAGAGAAGATCATTGCCCGGGGTCACAGGATCCCGGAGGGCCTCGAGTTTCCGGTCGTGGTGGATGAATCGGTGGCCGGGATCAACAGAACCTCCGATGCTGTTGAATTCCTCAAAAAGATTGGGCTTTATGATGATATCATTAGAGCTAAGAATGGTACAAAGATACGTGCAGGGCGAGGTAAAATGAGGGGTAGAAGGTACAAACAGCCCAAGAGCATCCTGATCGTGACAACTCATGAAAAACCAATGAGGGGATTCCGTGGACTGCCAGGCGTTGATTTGTGCACGCCCACCAGTCTGAGCATTAGAAAGCTTGCTCCTGGTGGCCAGGGTGGTAGGCTAACGATCTACACCATCGACGCAATAGGTGAGCTGAGGAAGGTGGAGGCACAATGAAAGATGTGATTATTTCACCGGTGGCTACAGAGAAATCGATGCTGGCTCTGGAGAAGGAGAACACCCTTACGTTTATAGTCGAAAGAAAGGCCACGAAATCTCAGATCAAGAGAGAGATTGAGAGAAGGTTTGATGTTAAGGTTATTAACGTAAGGACAATGATCTCTCTGGAAGGAAAGAAAGCTATGGCAAGGCTGGATCCAGAATTCTCTGCTGATGACGTCTTCGGGAGGATCGGTGTATTCTGAGGTGTTATAATGGGAAAACGTATTGTTGCACAGAGGAGAGGAAAAGGTTCGTTAACTTACAGGTCTCCGAGCCACAGGCACGTTAGCTCCATATCATCCCTAAGGGATGGAACGTTCAAAATAGCTGACATTATTCACGCTCCGGGAAGGAACGCACCTCTGCTTGTTCTCGAGAGTTCGGTTGGTGAGAGGACATATGGCATTGCCTTTAATGGTGCTGCCGTTGGAATGAGTGTGGTATCCTCCCAGGATGCCTCTCCCGAGGTTGGTAATACCCTTCCTCTGGGTAAAATACCGGATGGGACCTCTGTTTATAATATTGAAAACAGGCCTGGAGAAGGTGGAAAATTCTGTAGGACCGCCGGATCATCAGCACTGGTTGTCACCCACGGTAACCATGTCACACTCAAGATGCCCTCTGGGGAAATGAAGCTCTTTGATCCTCGCTGCAGGGCAACCATCGGGAAGGTTGCAGGATCTGGAGCTAAGGACATTGTTGTTCTCAAGGCAGGATACAAGGTAAGAATGTTGAAGAGCAAGGCGAAGAGGCCATATTCTGTGAGAGGGGTCGCCATGAACGCGGTCAACCACCCTCATGGTGGGGGAAATCATCAGCATGTAGGGGGCCCAAACACTGTCAGCAGGAATGCACCTCCTGGTAAAAAAGTCGGGCGGCTGTCGCCTAAGAGGAGGAAGAGGTAATGGTTGTTAAGAAAAAAGCATCTGTCAAATCTATCAGAAGGAAGTCACGGAAATCCAGGAGCGTGGTTGCTGGAAGGAAGAAAGAATTCTCCTACAAAGGGTTCACCCTTGAGGAACTCAAACAGAAGAGTATGAAGGAACTTCTGGAAATACTCCCCGCGCGTGCTCGAAGAAGCCTGAGAAGAGAGATGAACCACGATCAGAAAATACTTCACAACAAACTTCTTTCTGAAAAGAGTGAGGTAAAGACACACGTGCGGGATCTTATAATAATCCCACAGTACGTGGGAAAGGTGGTACAAGTTTACAACGGAAATACATATGTTAGGTTCGACATAAAACCGGAGATGATCGGGCATTATCTTGGAGAGTTCTCACAGACGAGAAAGGAAGTGAAGCATTCTGGTCCCGGTGTGGGTGCCACAAGGTCTTCGAAGTTTATGCCACTGAAGTGATGTAAGATGAAGGGCTATTCTATAAAGGAAATAGGGGAAAAGAGTGCCATTGCAAAGGGCGTTGACCTGAACATCTCACTCAAGGACTCGGTCAACATAGCCCACCATTTGAGGGGGAAGAAGCTGACACATGCCCGGGAGATAATTGATAGGGCTATAAAGAAAGAGATTCCGATACCTTATTTCAGGTACCTGGATTCAGTCTCACACAGAAAGGGAAAAGTCGGTCCGGGAAGATTCCCTGTAAAGGCCCTAAAAGCATTTAGAGATGTTTTGGACAATGCGGAGGCCAACGCTGAGTTCAAGAATCTCGATACGGGAAACCTTGTTATCGTTCATATCTCAGCCTATAAGGGAAGAATGATTAAGAATTATACGCCAAAGGCATATGGCCGTTCCGGTGGATTAAACAGGGATTTGATAACCCTTGAGGTTGTTCTTGAGGAGGAACAGGCATGAAGGAAAAGAAATTTATTGCTGAGGCTGTCAAGAAGCTTCTTGTTACGGAATTTATCCGCAGAGAGACGGAGAACGCGGGATTTGGTAACCTTACCATGAAGAGAACGCCCTTTGGGACCAATGTTGTCCTCGAGGTAAATAAACCTGGGCTTGTCATAGGGAGAAGAGGTAGCAAGATTCAGGAGATAACGCAGACAATGGAGAGGGAATACGGCATAGAATCTCCACAGATAGAGGTCAAGGAGGCGGAGGAACCAGACCTCAATCCCCAGGTCGTTTCCAAGAAGATCTCCCTCTCTCTGGAGAAAGGCTGGTCCTACAGAAAGGCCGGCAACACATCTCTTATGAGGGCCGTGGACAAAGGAGCCAAGGGAGTACTTATCAAGATCAGCGGGAAATTGAGCGGAGAGCGTTCTCGCACGCAAAAGTTTTTTTACGGATCTGTCAAATATTCAGGAGAACCAGGGCGGGCCGCAATGAGTAAGGGATTCTCAATAGCCAAAATGAAGCAGGGTGTCATTGGTGTTACGGTAAAATTCCTTGATAGTAAATACAGGCTTCCCGATGACATATCCATCCTTCCGGTGAAGGAGATCATTTCTGAATCCACCGAACCGGAAAGGGTGGAGAAGGCTCCAGAAGTCGCAGAGACTGAAATCTCACCTGAGGTGGCCAAAGAGAAGGAGATGCTGAAGGTTGAAGAGAAGCTGGAACCGGAGAAACCTGCAGAGCCTAAAAAGGGTGATGAGGAGAAGGTAGAAGAGCCATCAAAGAAGGACAAAACTAAGAAGGAAAAGGGGAAGAAAACAAAAGCAACAAAAGAGAAGAAGTCAACAACAAAATCGCGCACTAAAAAAACCGGTTCCAAAGCCACCAAGAAGGATCTGAAGGAGAGCAAGAAGGAAGAAAATTCTGAAAAAGATGTGAAGTCTGATGCCAGCAAGGCAGAGGACAGTTCTCAGAAATCTGAGAATAAAGCATCGGAGGAAGTAAATGGAACTGACAGCAAAGAAAATTAGGGAAATGAGTCGTGAGGAAAAGGAGAAAGCTCTTGAATCTCTCAGGGAAACACTGCTCAAGGAGAGAGCCTCTGTCGCCATGGGAGGAGCTCCCAAGAGCCCGGGCCTGATGCGCTCTGTGAAGAGGCAGATAGCACGTCTTCTGACCATAATGGCTGAGGAGGAAATAAACGAATGAAGAACAAGAACTTCACCGGGATTCCCAAGGAGCTTCAGCCCTGGGAGGGATTTAACCGTGATAGCCAGTCTGTGCGTATAAGTGTGGACAGGAGAAGATACGGCAAACACGTGACTATAGTTGAAGGCATCGATCCGAAATCAGAAAATGTTCTTGAGATTGCAAAGATGCTTAAAAAGAAAGTCGCGGCCGGTGGAACGGTCAAGGACAGACGGATAATCGAACTGCAGGGCGATCACAGGGAAAAAGTGAAAAAAGAACTTGAGGACATGGGATTCAAGGTAGAGGTCGTATGAAGCTTCAGGATCTTTATTTTTATGATTTCGTGGGCAATCGCGCTGCTGTCATATCTAGCACAAATAGGTGCGATCTTGGCCTGAGTGGACTGATTGTCGATGAGACGAAGAACACAATTCATCTGAGAGATGAAAAAGGCCTCAAGGTGATCCCGAAGCAAGGTAGAATATTCAGGGTGGCATTTCCAGGTTCAACCGTGGATATATATGGCGATGCCATAAGATTCAGACCAGAGGAGAGGTTGAAGCAATACCGTCGTATACTGAAAAATCTGAGGAGAATGGTTAAATGAAGAGCAACATAGGAATAGCCGTAGCGCAACCGTCAAGAACCTGCAACGATAAAAAGTGCCCATTTCACGGCCACGTCACCGTTAGGGGACAGGTTCTCACAGGAAAGGTTGTCTCGACGAACATGATAAGGACTGCAACAATAGTGCGCACCATCAGGCGATTCAACAAGAAGTACGAAAGGTACATCACGAGGTTCAGAAAATACCACGCGCATGTTCCAGAGTGTATCGATATCAGGGTTGGCGATGAGGTCAAGATAGCGGAGTCCAGAAAACTTGCCAAGACAGTCTCCTTCATAGTGGTTGAGAAGGTGGTAAGATGAAGGGTATAAGTGGAAGGCAGCAGAGAGGTCTCCCTCTGGGAGCAACCATACCATGTGCTGACAACACAGGTGCAAAGATAGTCTCACTCATAGGTGTGAAGGCCTATCACGGTGTTGCGAGGCGGATTCCAGCTGCAGGTGTAGGTGATATGTTCATTGCAAGTGTTAAGAGCGGTTCACCCGAGATGAAGAGAAAGGTGGTGTATGCGGTCGTTATACGCCAGAGGCGCCCCTTCAGAAGATCTGATGGATTAATGGTCCAGTTTGAAGACAACGCTGCTGTCATTGTAACACCTGAAGGTGAAATAAGAGGCTCTGAGATCAAGGGGCCCGTCGCCAGGGAGGCCGCTGAGAGATGGCCCAGAATAGCATCCATAGCATCAACAATTGTGTGAGGTATCAGATATGATTAAAAACAGGGTCAAGGTGGCACTCAGTAAGGATCTGAGGAAAAAGTACGGATTGAGATCCTTCCCCGTGGTAAAGGGTGATATCGTAACGGTGAAATCTGGAGCTCTCAAGGGAGAGGGTGGAAAGGTTGTCGAGGTAGATCACAGATACTCCTTGGTTTCGGTGGAAGGTATAACTGCCACAAAGGCAGATGGTAAGGCCGTTGAAACCTGGTTAAGGCCTGAGAAACTGCGTATACAGAGATTCGATCTCTCCAGAAAAGATAGAATTGAGCAGCTGAAGAACCTTGCGGCCAAGAAGAAGATCGCGATAGAAGAACAGATAGAGGAGGACCGCAGGGAGCAGGAAGAAGAATCCAAGAGGGCCGAGGAAGAGGAGGTTGAAGAAGGCACATCTTCAGAAGAAAATGAAGAAGCCGAAGAAGTTATCCCGGTGGATGAGGATGAAGAGTCAACCGAGGATATGGCGCAAGACTCAGGCGAAGAGGCTGAAAATGTAAAGGAGGATAACGATCATGATACTGAAAACTAAGAGGTTGGACCTTCCAAGATCGGTTAAGATTCCGCGGAAGAGATTTTTCTGGGGTCCCAGCGTTTCTCCCGGGAAATATCCCACTGAAAGCTCAGTCTCCCTTCTTACCGTGTTGAGGGATTATCTTCACCTCGGTGACAAGGAACGAGAGATCACAAGAATTCTCACCAAGGGGCTGGTCAAGGTGGATGGAAGGGTTGTCAAGGAGAGGAGATTCTCAATTGGCTTTATGGATGTGATATCAATTGCCCTGATTGGGGAGAATTACCGGGTGCTCTATTCAAAGGGAGGATTTCTTGCAATAGCTCGAGAGAATGAGAGCAATGCATCAATTAAACTGCTCAAAGTGAAAAATAAACACACGATTAAGGGTGGAAGGACACAGATATCTTTCCACGATGGAACGAATATAATTTACGGGGGTCAGGAGAATATCAAGACGGGTGACGTCGTGAAATTTGATCTCACCAGACGTGGAATAGTATCTGTATATCCTATGAAGGTGGGATCTAAGGTGTACCTCACCGGTGGTTCACATGTTGGCCAGATCGCTACCATAAAGGACATAACGGTAAAAAGTTCCTCGAAGGCAAACATGATATCATTCGATGAAGGTTTCTCAACCCTCTCTGATTACGTCTTCACAATAGGATACGGTGAAGATTACTACAGCATACCGGAGGTGCTCTGGCCATGAATGCTATGAGGGAACTGGCCATAGATAAGGTTGTTCTCAACATAGGAGTCGGTCAGGCCGGCGACAGGCTTCTGAGGGCCAGCAAAGTTATAGAGCTTCTCACATCGCAGAAACCGGTCCAGACAACATCCGAGAAGACAATTCGTGATTTCAACATCAGAAAAGGTCTCACTATCGGAGTTAAGGTGACCCTCAGGAAGAAGAGGGCCGAGGAATTCCTTAAGAGGGCTCTTTACGCCAGAGACTACAAGATATCCGAATACTCTTTCGACAGGCAGGGAAATGCCTATTTTGGAATCTCGGACTACACGAATTTTGAAGGAATGAAATACGATCCGGACATCGGAATCTTCGGTATGGACGTTGCGGTTATACTGAAACGAAGAGGCGGTTTCAGGGTCAGCAAGAGAAAGATTGGTCGCCACAGGTTACCCAGCAGTCTCCTGATCAAAAAGGAGGAAGCTGTGGAATTCCTACGCGATAAGTTCAACGTGGAGTTGGTTAAATAATGGCTCAGGTTAAATTAGCACCCAAAAAGGATTTCGGCCGCAAGGATGGATGCCAGCGCTGTGGAAGGAAGAGAGGTCTGATCAGACGGTACGGGATAAGATTGTGCAGACAGTGTTTTAGGGAAGTAGCTCCTGAGCTGGGCTTTAGGAAATACAGTTGAGGTGAGAAAAGTGAAGCACGATCCTCTAAATGATGTTATAAACAATATCAAGAATGCGTCGCGAATAGGGATAAGGCACATCGAGGTGAGGCCTGCTGCCAGGTTGATCGGGAGAGTGCTGAAAGTGATGCAGGATTATAACTATATAAAGAGCTTTGAGGTCATTGAGGACAACAGGGGAGGGAAGTTCAGCATAGAGATCAATGATACAATAAACAACTGTGGTGTTATCAAACCACGCCTCTCTGTGCGTAAAACAGAACTGAACTCATTCGAATCGAGGTTCCTTCCCGCACAGGATTTCGGAATCCTTATACTCACGACGACGAATGGCGTGATGAGTCACCGCGAGGCTCGTCAAAGTGGTGTTGGCGGGAAGTTGCTTGCTTATGTGTATTGAGGTGCAATATGATAAACTGGAAAGAAAAAGCTTCAGTTGAATTTCCTGAGGGTGTCGATGTGAAGTTAGAAGGGGCCAATCTGACAATCGATGGCCCAAAGGGGAGCATCATCAGGAAATATGTCTACAACTATGTTCGGATACAGCTGGATGGCAGAACCGTGAAGATTCAGGCCAGCAAGGAAAACAGGAAGACACTGGCGATCGTCAGCACGTGGGAATCCCTCATCCGCAAATCGATTGAAGGTGTTACTCATGGATACACCTACGAAATGAAGATCGATTACTCTCACTATCCTATGAGGGTTATGGTAAGGGGAAATGAGGTCGTCATAGAGAATTTCCTTGGTGAGAGATCATCGCGAAGGGCGAAGATCGTTGGTAACTCTAAGGTCACTGTCAAGGGTGATAGAGTCATCATCGAGGGTGTTGACAAACAGCAGCTGGGAGATACGGCTGCAAATATTGAACGTGCAACCAAGATCAAGGGGTTTGATCCCAGGGTCTTTCAGGACGGTGTCTTCATAATCGGGGGTAAACTGAATGAGTGATCCAAAACCTTCCCTCAGCCCGGAAGAGAAGAGGTTGCTGAAAATAAAGAACAGAATGGCCAGAACCAGGGTCGAGTTTAGAAGACAGGAATGGTTCAGATACAAGAAATTTGGTGAGGAGTGGAGAAAGCCCAGAGGTAAGCACTCCAAAATGAGGGAGCATCTGGCCAGAAGGCCTCCCGTGGTTGACGCTGGCTATCGTGGTCCGAAAAAGGTGAGAGGCCTTCACCCATCCGGCTTCAGGGATGTGCTTATTCATAATGTCAGGGAGCTTGAGGCTCTTGACCCTTCACGGGATGCTGGTAGAATTGCATCCTCCGTTGGAAGGAGGAAAAGGAAGCTGATAGAAGAAAGGGCCCTAGAGATTGGTGTGAGAATTCTCAACAGGCGGGTGACCAGATGAAAGTATCGACCGTTAGACGCATTGCTTCGCAGAGGCTCAAAGTTGGAGAATCGAGAATATGGATAGATAGCAACAGCCTAGAGGAGATTGCAGATGCCGCAACCCGTTCCGATGTGCAGTCCCTTATTAACAGGCACGTTATTCAGGTTAAGCCCAAGAAGGGCAACTCGAATTTCCGCCTCAAGAAGAGGATAAGACAGCTTTCCAAGAACAGGAGACGTGGTCCCGGTTCTCTGAAAGGCACCAAATATGCGAGGCTTCCCCGAAAGAGGCGCTGGATCATGGTGATCAGGCCGCTGAGGCAGGAGTTGAGGGAACTCCGTGAGAAAGGCGAGATAGATGCAAAGACTTACAGAACCGCATATCGGTTCATAAAGGGCGGAACAATACGTTCACGGGCCCAGCTAAGATCTCATCTTAAAACCCTATCAACAAGAGGTGAATCCAACTGATGTCGTCAATTCTGAAGAGAAAGAGGCTTGGTATCACAGATTACCGAAAGAGATACAGACTCCTCAAGTCCGGTATCCCGCGTCTTGTCGTGCGTATCACCCGAAAGGGTGTCATTGCCCAGGTTGTGAGGTACGATCCGACCGGTGACAGGATCCTTGTCACCGTGACGGATCGCTCACTTTCAAAGTTTGATGTGCCGCTCAGGGGCAACAACACACCGGTTTCCTACATGGTGGGGTATGCAGCCGGAAAGAAAGCCATGTCACTGGGTGTGAAAAGAGCGATCCTGGATGCCGGAAGGCGTGAGGTTATTCCAGGTGGGAGGATCGCTGCTGCTTTGAAGGGATTCTCTGATTCAGGCGTTGAAATTCCCCACAGTGAGGAGATACTGCCATCAGATGACAGAATAAGGGGTAAACACTTGAAAAAAGATCTCTCAAACAATTTTGATGAGTTTATCAAAAAGCTGGAGGTACTCTAATGCCTGAAGAAACTTGGACTCCGAAGACGGAACTTGGAAGGATGGTTCTTGATGGGAAGATAACAACAATGTCTGAGGCACTTGCCACGAAGCTCCCCCTGAAGGAGTACCAGATTGTTGATATGCTTCTGCCAGATCTCAAGGATGAGATACTGTATGTGGAACGAGCCCAAAGGATGACGGATTCAGGAAGAAGGATGAATTTCTCCATCACGGTTGCGGTTGGAAACGAGAATGGTTTTGTGGGCGTCGGCAGAGGCCGCGCAAAAGAGGCCGCACCTGCCATAAGAAAGGCCATTAACAATGCAAAGGTGAACATCGTGGAGATACGGCGAGGTTGTGGTTCCTGGGAATGTGGGTGTGGTAGACCCCACACGGTACCATTTCTCGTTCGAGGGAAATCAGGATCCGTTAAGGTTACCATAAAACCTGCACCGCGAGGTGTTGGCAGAGCGGTTGGCGATATAGCCAAGGTCATCCTCAGGCTGGCAGGCATAGAGGATGCCTGGGGTGTTACATCTGGCCACACCAAGACAACGGTAAACTATGCTCTGGCCTGTTTTCAGGCTCTGGTCTCGGCGTCGAAAATGAAGGTAAACGATCAGATAAAACTCAGTACACCCATATATCTAGGAAGTGTTGGAGATGTTGGCGGCAATCAGGATTAGGGGCAGGACAGGCGTACGAAACGATATCGAAAAGACAGCCAAGCTTCTCAGGCTTACGAGGATAAATCATCTCGTTCTGCTGAGGGATGACCGAGAGGTAAAGGGTATGCTGGAAAAGGCCAAGGACTACATCACATGGGGAGAGATTGATCCATCCACACTGGAAGCGCTTCTCAGGCATAGGTTATTAATGAAGGGCCACCACAGACCCACCGAGAAGGACATTGCGGAATACACTGGGAAAACCTCCTTCAGAGAGCTTGCAGATGCCCTGCTGAAGGGTGAGATTGAACTCTCAAAGCTGAAAGATTCCTTCGTACCCGTGTTCAGGCTTCACCCTCCCAGGGGAGGTTACGAGAGTATACGCAAACCCTACGGTCAGGGAGGATCTTCTGGCTATCGTGGAGAATCCATAAACACGCTGATCCTGAAGATGCTCAAACCGGGAGTTGATCTTAATGGTGAGAGAGAGAACTAAGAAATATAGGGGAACTCATTACGGAAGAGGAATGAAGGCCGGCCGTGGCAAAGGTAAAAAGGGAGGAAAAGGAAATGCCGGTGTTGGGAAGCATAAATGGATATGGTTCGTGAAGAACGATCCCCATCACATGGGCAAGCATGGGTTTGTTTCCCCCAACCCTTCTAATCATAAATCCATATCACTTCGCGAGCTCACCGTTCTGCTTTCAGATCTCAGGGAAAGGGGATTTGTGACCGATGGGGATCCAACGGTGATTGATCTGAAGAGGGCTGGCTATACGAAACTTCTGGGATCCGGGGAGATAAATGGAAGATATACCATTAAGATCCCCGCCGCAACCGAAAAAGCTATAAGGAAACTCTCCGCTGCAGGCTCGACGGTAGAGACTGATGACTGAGGTTGAAAGAAATCCCAGAGCGGCTATCCCGGTGGCCATTGTATACTTTATCTTCCTGTTTTCTTTCCACTATTTCGGACACTACGGCCTCGGATTTGAGATCATCGCTGCAATCCTGCTGTTTCCGCTATTTGGCATTCTTTATCTGGTGGTAAGCTACAAGGGGCCTAAGAAGAGCAAGCTCTACGGTCTTGAAAAGTTAACATCTTATCTTCCTGCCGTGAAGAAACCAACGGGCCACGTGGAGTTCAAGTACAAGCTCCTATGGACAGGGTTGGTGGTGGTTCTCTACTTCGTTCTCACCAATGTTTATGTTTACGGTCTCAACACCACGAAGAGCATCGATGTTTTCCAGTCATTCAGGGCGATATTTGCGGGTGCCCAGGGCTCGCTGATGGATCTGGGCATAGGTCCGATTGTTACCGCGAGCATAGTGATGCAGCTCTTCGCAGGTGCAAAGATATTCAGCCTCAATCTGGAAAACTCTGAAGATAAGGCTGTATATCAGGGCGTGCAGAAGCTCCTTATAATTCTTATGATCTTCGTTGAGGCCATTCCACAGGCATTTGGTTATCTCGTTCCTGATGCCGGTTTTGTGGGTGGTTTGAACCATCTTGCTCCTGGTTATGGATTTTTCCTTGCGGAATCTGTTATAATACTTCAGCTGTTTCTCGGGTCCTATCTGGTCTTTCTATTCGATGAGCTGGTATCGAAGTACGGTATCGGATCCGGTGTTTCGCTGTTTATCGCTGCTGGTGTTTCTCAGCAGCTCTTCACCGGAGCATTCAACTGGGTTCCCCAGACAATGTCTCTCCCCCTTTCATTCAACAATCCTCCGGTCGGGACCATTCCAAAGATACTGTACATGGCAACAGCTCCGTCGTCATTCCTCAACCGGGTTGGAATTGAGCGTTTACTCTTCGCTAATCCGAATCCGATTATTGCCCTGATAGGTACGATACTGATATTCCTGCTGGTGGCCTACTTCCAGAGCAGCAAGATTGAACTTCCAATAAGCCATGAACGTGTCAGGGGTGCCAGGGGACGATATCCAATCCAGCTCTTCTATGCCTCTAACATTCCGGTTATACTTGCCACCGCACTGCTTGCAAACATATCCATGTGGACGCTTCTCTTCTGGAGCTCCCCGGTTCTCAGCCATGTTCCCCTTCTTGGCCACAACGCTCTTCTGGGATCGTACCCCACTCCAGCACAGTTTGCCAAGTACGGGAATCTGATCTCTTCCACCACTCCAACCGGTGGGCTCGTCTATTACCTATCCACTCCCAGAGGGATTCAGGACTGGGTATTCCCCATCACAAATCCATCGGCTTTTAAGTATGTGCTTTTCGGGCACACTCCGCTGCAGGAAGCGGTCCATGTGATCGCTTTCCTGACGTTCATGGTGGTTGCCAGTATAATATTCGCAAAATTCTGGATCGAGACCACCAACATGGGGCCAGCTGCTGTTGCCAGGCAGATCCAGAGCAGTGGGATGCAGATTCCCGGATTTCGGAGGGATCCCAGGATAATGGAGAGGGTTCTTAAGAAGTACATACCGGCCATAACCATATTCAGTGGTGCTGCTGTCGGTTTGCTTGCAGCAGGTGCTGATCTCATTGGAACTGTGGGAAACACAAGTGGAACCGGTCTCCTGCTGGCGGTTGGGATCGTGATCCAGTTCTATGAGGCCATGGGTAAGGAACAGCTGATGGAAATGCATCCTGTTATCAGACAGTTCTTCTCGGGGTCGGTGACACTATGACGCGTGTTGTTGTTGCAGGTGTAGCTGGTGTCGGCAAGACGACCGTTCTTCAGATCATAGAGGAGAGGTACGGTGTGAAGGTGGTCAATTTCGGTACGCAGATGCTTGACATAGCCAGAAAAAATCTGGGAATTGGGGATCGTGATCAGCTCAGGAAGCTTCCTGTTGCCAGGCAGATTGAGATACAGAAGGAAGCATCTGTGGTGATCGGGAAGATGCACAATGTTATAATCGATACCCATATGAGTATCAGGTCACCGGATGGTTACCTCCCCGGTCTTCCAGAATGGGTTCTTAGAGAATTGAAGATTTCAGCTTACTATCTGATTGAGGCGGATCCTGTATCCATACTAAAACGCAGAAAAGGGGATGCGAGCCGCAAGAGGGATGATGACACCGTTGAGACCATTCAGGAACACCAAAATGTAAATAGGTACTATGCGATAGCTTACTCTGTCTACTCTGGGGCAACCGTATCATTCATCGAAAATCCGGATGGAGATCCGGGGATTGCCGCAGATAGGATAGTGGGGGGATTGAAAATTGCCAGCTCCAGGTAACCGGTCGCCGCCTCCTCCGATGAGCGAGGCTCAGAAAAAGATGCTTAGATTTCAGTTCATCTACATCATAATCAGTTTTGGCATGATAATTGTAATATCAAACAATTCCCTTCGTGTTGCAATAGGCGGTGCGGCTAATGATTTTCTTGGCCCGGTAATCGGTTTTAATGGAGTGTATCCGCTTCTCACTCTTGTTCTCTCAGGTATTCTGATAGGGATCATAACGTCGGTGCCAAGGTACTTCTTCACCGACTGGGTTAAAATGGGTAAGATGCAGCTTCACACTCGCGCCTATTCAAAGGCTTTGAGAGAGGCATACAGAGCCAACGATCACCAGAAAATCCAGAAGCTCAGAAAGAAGCAGATGGAGGTTACCATGGAATCCCAGCAGATTTCTATGAACACCATGAAGCCGCTCATGATACTCACGGTGTTCACTCTGCTCATATTCATATGGCTTGACGTTTACATCTATGAGATTCCGTATAAGCTCATCAGTGTTCCCTGGGCGGTTGGTATAAACATAGCCAAATCCAAGTTCCTCATTTCGTTCATTCCCTCGTGGATAGCATTGTACATGATTGCGAGTCTCGTTTTCGGCTACCTCGCCACGATGGTCATAAAGTGGATAGATTTTTCCTACAGACTGAAGAAATATGAAGAGGAAGAATGAGGATAACTGTTAGCGGTTCCATTGGAAGCGGTAAGTCCACTGTTGCTCGACTAATCGCATCTCGTCTTGATTACATGTATCTCTCCGGAGGGGAGGTCTTCAGAAAGATCGCATCTGAAATGGGAATGGATATTGAACACTTCAACCTCTACGCTGAGAGGCATCCGGAGATCGATAGGGAGCAGGATGACAAGCTTCTCTCACTGATCAGAAAAAATGACGGTATTGTGGTGGATTCACGCCTTGCGGGATGGCTTGCCCACAACAGCGGCGTAGACGCATTAAAGATCTACATAAAGGCAGACAGAACCGAGCGGGTGAGGAGGGTGGCATCGAGGGAGAAAGAAGCTACCAGTGAAACGAACCTGAAGATACTCCAGAGGGAGGAGTCTGAGTCCAGGCGTTACAAGGAGTTCTACGGTATAGACATACACAACCTTGAAATTTACGATCTTGTGATAGACTCGACGTCCCTTAGCGCTGTTTCTGTTGCAAAGGTGATAATGGCCGCCGTGGATGAGATGATGGCCTGATGGAAGGTTTTGTTGTTATAGATAAACCCAAGGGCCCAACGAGCCACCAGATAGATTACTGGGTTCGCTCGCTCACGGGTGAGCAGCGAGTTGGTCACGTGGGGACTCTCGATCCCAATGCAACGGGAGTTCTTGTGATGGCTCTCGGTCGCGCAACGAGGCTCATAGATATTGTGCATGAGTACAGCAAGGAGTACATTTTTGTGATAGAATTCCACAGTTCCATTTCCACCGAATCAATACAAGAGGTTATCAATATGTTTCGGGGAAATGTCTATCAGATTCCCCCAGAGCGTTCCGCAGTAGCGCGGCGTTTGCGCGTTCGAAAGATTTACACTCTGGATCTTCTTGAAGTTTCAGGCAAAAGGGCCCTTATGAGAACGGTCTGTGACTCTGGAACCTACATACGGACGTTATGTGTGGATATGGGTTACGCTGCGGGAACGGGGGCGCACATGGTTGAGTTGCGAAGGACTGCCACCGGTCCGTTCCGTGAGGAACACATGGTAACACTGCAGGATTTCTCCGATGCTCTGAAGCTTCTGGAATTGGGCGTGACAAGTGATCTTGGCAAGATTTTGCTTCCGGTTGATTTTCTCTTCAGGGATACTCCGAAGATCATCGTTAAAAGATCGTCTCTCCGAAACATCTCTCACGGCTCAGATCTTTATCCAGGAGGTATAAGGGCTGTGATCGGAAGGCCAAAACGCGGAGATCGTGTCTGCCTGCTTTCTGAAGATAATGAGATGATCGGCACGGGAAAAATGCTTGTATCATATGATGATATTGATTCGTTAAAGGTGGTCGATCTTGAAAGGGTCCTGATCGAACCCATCGGCGGTGGTGAGAGATCTGAAAAAGGAGAGCAGAGAGAAAACATTCTGGTTCGGAAAAAAGGTCGGAGAGGAGATTTACCCGTTCAGAGGACTTCTGGAGGATCCCGTTTCACTCCTGGAAAAGCTCAGAAGGGGAGAGGTACCACCGCTGGAAAAAGAACCGATCAGCAAAGAAAACATCCCCGATCTCAGAACCGTGGCCATAGAGATGGCAAGAAGACGAATAAGAGAAGAGTTCACCGATGACCAGAAGCTTCTAAAATTTTTGTCACTTAGAATTGAGCTAGATCGCCTGATAAACAGTTACTTCGAGAAGGTTCTCGGGCTTTCTTTCTTTTTCAGGGAAGGATTGCCGTCTTCAGATCCATGCGGTCTCTTCAGAAAGGTGGTGGAGGTAAATGAATTCAGGGAGCCGCTTGAACGCATCTTTTCCGAGGGAAAAAATTTGTGCGATCTAAGGTCTTATCTGGATGACCTGATCGTCAGGTTAACCAGGGAAGTGCTTCCCAACACATCAGCCATCACGGGGGAGCCCCTTGCCGCTGAACTCCTTCAGAGAGCCGGGGGCCTTAAAAGGCTGGCATTTATGCCCTCTTCCACGATCCAGACTCTTGGTGCTGAAACGGCTCTTTTC
>Ga0256829_1001169_pt1 | contig 22530 bp, 26 predicted proteins | sample 131447metaG_FD_185979 | JGI IMG/M metagenome (GOLD analysis project Ga0256829, IMG submission 185979) | Hydrothermal vent microbial communities from Lau Basin, Pacific Ocean - 131-447 | ecosystem: Environmental > Aquatic > Marine > Hydrothermal vents | place: Pacific Ocean: Lau Basin | collected...
GATGGACAACAATTAGTGAATGGACTACAGGTCGTATTGGAATCTACAATGCTAAAACTGGTAGATTTATAAAATATATGTACAACTTCACTACACCAACTTTTACTTATTCTGTTGAACACAGAGAAAAAATTCCTGGTGCATAGTATTTATATATGTCCTTTTTAGGACATATATTTTTCTTATATAAGGTATAATAATATACTTTTTATAAGAAAATTTTTAAATAATTTATAGGGAATATTTATGAAAACTATATTTTTATGTAGTATGGCAGTAGTTTTATCTACTTCCACTCTTTTTGCACATGAAAGTGCTGGCAAACGTTTATTTCAAGAATATTGTTGGGGATGTCATCATGAGACTGCCATGGCATTTGGACCATCATTTGAGAGTATAGCGAATAAACGTAGTCGTGCAGAAGTTATGGCACAAATAGCAGACCCAGATGCTACATATAAAAGTTTGGGATATAAAACAAATTCTATGCCTGCATTTAGTGATTTAAACAGCAGTGAATTAGAGTCACTAACCGATTATATATATAAATTCAAGGATAAAAAATGAGAAAAATGATATATACATTTTTGATGTTACTTTCAATATCTAGTATTGTAGGAGCAGATGAACACGAGAAGATATTTGTTGTTGAGAGAGAGAACTCAGCTTTAGCGGTCATTAATCACAACCTCAAAACCAATGAAATTAAAAATATGCATAATTTTAATCATGCAGTTGTAAAATTCCGAGGCAAAGACGGTTATGTAATTACTCGTGATGGATATGTAATAAAATTTAATCCTATAACAGAGAAAAAACTTAAAGAGTACCGTACAAGTAAGAGTGCCATTGGTTTTATTATAGGTAAAAATTTCCTGGCTGTTGCAAATTATGACAATAAAACTGTTGAAATATTAGACAGAAATTTAAATCCGCTGCAGAGCATCAAAACTAATAGTAGGAATGTTGGAATTAAATTATACAAAAACTATCTTGTATTTGCATGTATGGATACTAATGAAATATGGGTAATGAAAGATGTAAAAGCAAAAGCAAAATTACCTAAGTTTGTTCTTTATAAAAAATTCACAAATATTGGAAAAGTTCCATTTGATGCACTTATTGATAAAAATCTTTATGTTGTAGGTCTTTTTAATTCACCAGACATTGGCGTAATTAATCTTGATACTATGAAGTATAAAAAAGTTCCATTGAAATTAGGCAAAAAAGAGAGAATTCTTAAAGTTCCACATTTCGGTTTTTGGAGTGTGAGTAAGGGATACTTCTTTATTCCTGCCGTTGGAAATGAAAAAGTTTTTGTATTTGATCATAAATTCAACTACATCACATCTATAAATGTAGAAGGAAATCCTGTTTTTACAGCATTAAGTCCAGATAAAAAATGGTTAGCAGTAACTTTTAGTGGAAAAAAATTTCCTTATGTACAAATTATAGATACTAAAACATTAAAAATAATTCGTACCTTTAAATTTCCAGGATGGATTCTCCATGTTCGTTGGTCAAATGATACAAAACATCTTTATTTTAGTGTAAATACTGCGAATGAAGTTTTAGCATACAATGTGTCAAATAAAAATCCTTTAAAATGGTGGAAACAGTATATGTGGCCTGTACCTAAGTCATCAGGTATATTCTTATATGATTCAAAAACTCAAAAATAGGTTCAGCTATGTTTAGATTAAGTAATCTTATTAAGTCAGTAACTGAGGGGAAAAAAGAGAGAGTTTTAGATGGAAGTATCATCATCTGGAATTTCACTAATCGATGTAATTTAGCATGTCACCACTGCTATAGTTACGCAGACCCAAAATCTGAAGATTTTTTAAGTACAGAGTTTATTATAAATTCTATACCGGAACTTTTAAAAGCCGGTATAAGATTTGTCATATTTTCAGGAGGGGAACCCCTTATCAGAAAAGATATTTTTAAAATATCACAAGCTATGAAAGACGCGGGAATTATTACCTATCTTTCAACAAATGGTCTTTACATAGATGAAAAAAATGTAGATAATATTATAAGTACATTTAATTATATTGGAATAAGTATAGATGGGATTGAAGAAGTTCATGATGAATTTCGTGGATTAAAAGGTGCCTATAAAAAAAGTTTAGCGGCCATTGCTCTCATACAAAGGCATGGAGGAAATGCAGGTATTCGTTTTACAATTACAAACGAAACAAAAGAGAGCTTTTACTCCATATTTGAATTAGCCGAAAAAATTGGTGTTGATAAAATCTATATTTCTCATTTAGTATATTCCGGCCGTGGACTTGACAACCTTAAAATTGACATTTCCAAAGAAGAAAGACGAGTATTTGTTGAATTTATCATAGACAAAGCTTTTGAATATATTCGTGATGGAAAAGATATTGATATAGTAACTGGAAATATGGAAATGGATGCTATCCTCTTTTTAGAAAAATTTAGCCAAAAGTATCCTGAACTTAGAGATGAAATGACGAAACGATTGAAAAATTGGGGTGGGAATAGTGCAGGAAGAAAACTTGGAAATATTGATTGGATGGGACGAGTAAAACCTGATCCATTTTTTCATTTTTACATTGGAAATATGACTGAACGTCCTTTTAGTGAGATTTGGCTTGATAAAGACAATGAGATGCTTACAAAATTGCGTGAACATCCAAGAGATATAAGCGGTATATGTGCTGATTGTAATGTGATAGATATATGTAATGGGGGCTCACGCACTCGTGCTTATGCCATATCTGGTGATTTATGGGCTGAAGACCCATCTTGTTATATGAAAGAAGAAGAGAGAAAGGGTATTTAATGGGTAAAGTATATTTAACTGGTGCTGGTCCAGGTGATATTGAGCTTCTAACGCTTAAGGCATATAGAGTTATAAAAGAAGCAGATGTAATTATCTATGACCGCCTTGCCAATCCTGATATTTTGGAAATAGCAAAAGATGGTTGTGAATTTGTATATGTTGGAAAAGAAGATGGTCGTCATACTTTGCCACAGGATGAAATTAATGAAGTGATATATCAAAATGCACTCAAACATAAAGTAGTCGTCCGTTTAAAAGGGGGAGACCCTTTTGTTTTTGGTCGAGGAGCAGAAGAAGGCTCTTATCTAAAACAAAGAGATATTGCCTTTGAAATAATACCGGGCATAACTTCGGCAATAAGTGTTCCTGCTTATGCAGGTATACCTGTCACAAGTCGAGGTGTGGCTGTATCTTTTCGTGTTGTTACAGGTCATGAAACCCCGAACAAAGAAAATTCTCAAATAAATTGGAATAGCTTTAAAAATGATGATACAATTGTATTTTTAATGGGCTTACATAATTTAAAAAAGATAAGTTCCAAACTTATAGAGATTGGGAAACCCAAGAACCACCCTTGCGCTGTGATATCACGAGGAACGACAAAAGAACAAAAAGTAGTAATAGGAACTTTGGATGATATTGTACAAAAGGCACAAGGTATTCCAACTCCTGCACTCATAGTAGTGGGAAAAGTCGTTGAACTAAGAAATGAACTAGATTGGTTTAGCAAATAAATTTATGTTAAATACAAAAGAGAAGATAAGAGCAGTGCAAATAAAAATGTTATGCTCAACATTATAGCTCTTTTTAATGATTCACTGACATGGTAATGCTTTTGGGCATAGTTGCCCGCAAGAATACCAGGATATATAGTAAATAAGAACATTGGAAATGTCAAAACTAATATAATCATTATGTCATGCATCATTATAAAAAACCTATTAATTAAATTTATCTTTATGATTTCTATTATATCATGAGTTAGATTAAAAACTTTATTAAAGGATAAGTTATGAAAAAAAATCACATAATACGCTTAGTATTTACTATAGCTACGTTAGCTTTAATTGGATGTTCACAAACTTCATTTCATACACAAAATGATTCCATCGAAAAATCTATTTCTATTACAAAACCTCTTACATTGAAGAATATTCGCAGTAAGATTCTAGAAGTTGGCAAAAAAAATGGTTGGTTAATGACGGAATTTGAAGAAAATAAAATTTTGGCAGAAAAAATCACAAATAATACGAGTTATGTTACTACAATTTTTTATGATAAAAAGTCATTCTATACCAAACCAGAAAACAGCGCATTAAACGAGATACTCAATAATGCACTTAATACAAAATAAAGATTGTTTTATGGATTTTTTTAAATATATACATGCAGTAGGAACAGGGCCAAAAGGAAATCGGGATTTAAGTTTCGAAGAAAGCAAAGACATGATGCAGCAGATTTTAAACCAAAGTGTTCCAAGTGAACAAATTGCCGCATTTTTACTTGGTTGGAGGCTTAAGCCTGAAACTACAGAGGAGTTTCGTGGAGCGATAGCAGCATGTGATGAATATATACAAAAAGAAGATGTACCAGACTCAATAGAGTTGGGCTATCCATTTGATGGAAAAGCAAAGAATCCTTATATTTTCCCATTAGTCGCACAAGCACTAAAAACAACAGATCTTAGTTTAGTCATTATGGGAGATGATAAACAGCCTGCAAAAGATGGCATTACTATAAAAAATATCTGTGAAAATATCACACCTGATTCAAATATTCATTATTTTGAGAGAAAAAACTATTGCAATAAACTTCATAATCTCACAGATATTAGGAATAAATTAGGCTTAAGAACAGGCTTTAATACTATAGAAAAGCTCCCACATGTTGCAAACAGCCATTATGCTATTACCGGTGTTTTTCACAAACCTTATGTCAAAAAATATGTTGAAATATTTGCAGATAGATATGAAAGATTTGCACTTATTCAAGGGAATGAAGGGACACCTGAACTTTTTAGTAAAGGTCGTTTATGGATTGCAAACGGTGTAAACATAGAAGAAATAATAGTAGACCCGGAGTATTACGGAATTCATTATAAAAAATCATGGGATAAAATAACATTGCAAGATTCACTTAACCAGCTCAATAATCCATCGGAGGAATATCTAAAACTTGCAAAGTTAAATGCGGCAGTCTATTTATTTATAGCACAAAAATATAAAACTATTAACGACGCATTTGATTCTATTCAATAGACTTTAATCAAACGTTTTTTCCAAATGGGCTATAGTAATGACCGGTGAATCTGTTAATTGTGGATAAGCGGCTTTTACAATATTTGTCACCCATTGTGGATAGATTCTAAAGTTGAGTTTTACATCTACATGTAAAGGATATTTCACGGCTTTTTGCAAAGAAAATCTTTCTACAACTCGTTTGCCTGCCGGTATTCTTGTATCTTTGAGTAGTTTTTCATATCGCCAAAAGAATAAGCCTACAGGGTTGCCATCTTTATCACCAAATACCTTATTAAAAATAATAGAATTTTTCTCTATATCACCCTTTTTATCTAGCTTTCCACTGCTAAAAATGATTTTTTGATTTTTATCTTTTACTGTTATGTCTAGCCATAATTCTCTAAAATCAGCTGCTCCTGTTGGAAGCTTATGCCCTGCCCCGACATTTTTCACACCAACTTGTAAAACTCCCTTATCAATTTTCACATCTAATTTTGCAGAAGTTTTTAAAAGCTGTATGGACTGTGATTCATTCTCTTTATTTTTCAAACCGGCAAGAAAATAATTTCCTCCAGCAAAATAGTGTACCTTTATATCTTTTTTATTTTCACCACCTAGCGTTGAGCTTCCATGAAGCGGAGAAAACTTTCCATTTTTCAGCTGTGTCATATGACAGTCTATGCAGTCTTTATGCTCTTTAGGCTTATCAGGGTTATTATAAGGAGATTTTTTCCACTGTTCATATGTTGAGACGACCTTTCTACCAGAGTGGGGTAAAAATTCATTATGACATGATGCACAATACTCACTTTTTTTATACAAAGGCTTCATATACCCTTGTTTATGTACTTTTGGATTTGCATTAATGAGCTTATGGCTTACCCAAACTTTTGTATCACTATAAGCATCTTCATATAAATACTTCTTTCTTTTTGTAAGATCTAATGCATAAGAACTATTCCCCATCGGTCTAGCATCCACTATGCGATGACAGGTAATACAGGAAACACCCTGCTCTAATCTATATGGATGTACTTTATACTCATTTATAAGGTTTTGTGAGCCCTTTGTAAAGAGTGGTTCAGGCATATTGTTATCATCCATAAAATGCGTAGTTCTTTCTTGATTCATACTCACAGCACTTGGATTATGACAACCCATGCACCATTGTCGAAACTTTTTACCTCTGTCCATGCCAGCCAAATTTTCAAGAACCATATAGTATGGATTCGAATCGGCGAGATGTCTATGATTTGAATCAGCCCACTGTTTAAATATTTTTGGATGACACTCTTTACATGTAACAGAATTTGTCCAATCAATACTGTGATGACTTTTCGCACCGTCAGCAAAAACAATATTTGTCAATAGCTTCGAATGTGAATAAGCATCGCTTGGTAAAAAGAGAATTATAGTAGAAGCCAGTATTGTAAATGTTCTTGAAAAAAAGAATTTTTTGAGATGAAGCATCAAAAAGAGTAGCAGAAAAAAAGAACTATATAGATGTACATTGTAAGATACAATGCCATATATATCTCCGCCCTTATTACCAATCAAGAACAAATATGTTCCACTAATAAGCAAGAGTATAAATATAAAACCAAAAAGAAGACCACTTATACTATTATGCCCCATTTTTATCATACTTTCATAAATATGTTTATATAAAAAAGGAAGCACAAAAAGAATGCTTACAACAATGGAGCCAAATACATGTAGAAATTCTATCACTCGGAAATAAGACCATTCTATAGAAAAATAATTCATAAGCAATATACCACTAATAAACATAAAAAGAATATCAAGATTTACATATAAAATCTTCATTTCAGCTCCTTATACTCGACTACTTCACCATCAAGTGATTTTAAAAATGCCACAATTTCATCTATTTGCGTCTCACTCAATTCCATACTCAACTGATATTTCCCCATAATATGGACAGCTTCGCGTAAATCAAAGACAGATCCATTATGAAAATAGGGAGATGTTTTTGTCACATTACGTAAAATTGGCACCCGAAAAAGTTGTTGATTATTCTTACCCAAGAATCCGCCTTTATTTTCAAATGGAAAGCGTTGATATTGCTTAAAATTAAAATCAAATGCAGCAGTCTCTCGGCCTATGTGTTCTCTGCTAAAAATGCCTGTAACATCTATAATGTGATTATAATTCCGTGTCGGAAATTTTTGGATTGTTTGACCTCCAACCGTTATGCCAGTATGACATCCTTTACATCCAAGTTGAATAAAATCACGAAAGCCTCTTTTTGCTTGCTCACTCATTGCAGAATTATTACCATCTAAAAATCTATCATACGAACTTCGTGTAAGCAATGTTTTTTGATATACATCTAATGCTTTTACTACATTCTTAAAAGTGATGCCATTAACAAAAACTTTTTTAAATTCCTCTCTATAAAAAGGAGTATTTTTTAATCTTTTTTGTAGTTCTTTAGTCGACAAATCCATTGTGTATTTGCCGTGTATCATAGGTGCAATAACCGCTTGTGAAGTTCTGAGAGAACCATCCCACATTCTATACTTTGCAAGGGCTGAGTTTAAAATTGTAGGGGTATTTAAATGATTGTGAGCGGTTACTCCGCCAACTCCTATAGCTGTTGAGAGTCTATCGCTACCACTTTCATCCTTGATGTGGCATACCATACAGTCTGTTTTATCTTTTGGATGCATTATATCTTCTAAAAACTGTTTGTTATCACGCGGATTTTGACTTAACATATGACAAGAGTTACAACTTATAGTCCTATCTTTAGAAAGGAGCGTATCAAAATATAACTTTTTGCCTAGAGCTACTTTCTCTTTTGTAATGAGGTTATCTTTTGAATCAAGGAGTTTTAAGAATTTATCATACTCTTTTGGAATAGGATGCATTCCCCTACTTAAAGCAATTTCACGTAACTTTTCATCACTATAATTCTTTTTTGGTTTTTTTGGTATAAAAAAGGGGAGTATTTCTATCCAGACAACCATAATAATAATTGCCAATAAGCTTAAACGCAGCATATTGAATTCCCCCTATTTTTTCATTAAATTCCAAAAAACTTTTTCAGCCAGCTTCTTTCTTTCTTTGTTTCAATAAATATTTTGCTCACTGTTTGATTATGATCGCCTAAAACTACGACATCATTTTCAACTATTTTTAAATGCTTTTTTCCCCATTTTTTATCAAGTTCATCCATACGATACAAAGCGTCAGCAGTATCTGGTTTTTCTTTGACTCCTGTTCTTGTATCAATAATTGTCAAACCACCAATCGATTTTTCAAATTTATAAGGGCTGTAAATTTTGACTTCTTTATATATTCTGTGCGGTTTAGCATTTGGGGTCGCTTTTTGTATTGCTATAAAACCTAGTGCAAAAAATGCAAACAACATTCCTAAGAATAATCCTTTTTTTGCATTCATTATTTGCTCCAGCTTTCAATATAATTTTTTGCTTTTTCATCCAACATTTTCATTCTCTCTTTTCCTTTAGGTAAATTTTGACGTAACTGTTTCATCTCTTTTAAAAACTCTGATATTCCATTGGGAATAATCTTTTGTAAATACCTTCGTAGGTGCTTCGCCATCGCAGGAGAAGTGCCAGAAGTTGATATGGCAATTGTTAAATCATCTTTTTTTACATACGATGGAAAAATAAAATCGCAATAATCAACAGAATCAACGGCATTACAAAGACAGTTATACCTTTTAGACTCTTGAAATATTTCTGCTTGTAATGCTATAGAATCTACAGCAACAACAACAATGGCAAATTCAGCTATGTCCCCTGTTTTATAAGAACGCTTTTCATAATGAAGATTTTCTTCTTGTATTCGTTGAAGCATCTCAGAAGAATATGCTTGTGCAATGATATGTATATCTTTTGTAAAATCCAAAAGATGATCCAATTTTTCATATGCAATATTCCCACCACCTACAATTAGAATTTTTCTATTATCTAGTTTTAAAAAAGCGGGAAAATATGCCATACACAAATACCTTTACTTAAGTTTTTATAATGTAATCATATCATATACATCCATAAAGTTATTGACAAATATCAATTTAAATTTAGATAAAGAGAGATACAATCATTATGTTGAAAATTAAAATAAAGTAATACAAATGAAACAAGAAATACTTTCAAGAATACAAAAAAAATTTCCATTGGTACAAAAACCTTTTCAGGTAATTGCAGATGAGTTAGATATGACAGAAGATGAAGTCTTACAGATATTACAAGCAGAGAAAAAAGCAAATATCATACGACAAACTTCTGCTATTTTTGACACGAAACGTCTGGGATATAAATCATCTTTAGTTGCTTTTAAAATTCCTGAACAAAATATTTCTGAAGCTGTCAAAATCATCAACTCTCATCCGGGAGTTTCTCATAATTATGAAAGAAATCATGATTTTAACATCTGGTTTACTATGGCGGTTGCCCCTGATTCAATCTTAGGATTAGAAAAAACCATACAAACATTAGCAAAACTCACCGAGGCCGATGACTATATAGTTCTTCCAACACTTAAACTTTTTAAAATTAGCGTCAAGCTCAATACAACGGGTAAAGATGAAAAGAAAGAAAAAGTAAAAAAAATAGTTCATACTAATATAGAGCTAACACCTTTGCATCATCAAATTATTCAAAAAGCACAATATGACATTGATTTTGTCAGTGAACCGTTTGCGAATATAGTCAATGACCTCAACATTGATTATGATACATTTTTCACGATTTTACAAGAGTTGCAAGAGGCAGGTGTAATGAGAAGATTTGCTTCAATTTTAAATCACAGAAAGGCTGGTTTTAATGCCAATGCCATGGTTGTTTGGGATATTGATGAAAAGAATGGTGAAGTAATTGGTGAAAAAGCAGCTGCATTTTCTGCCGTAAGCCATTGTTATCTTCGTCCAAAATATGAAAACTGGCCATATAATCTTTTTACAATGGTTCACGGCAAAACAACAGAAGAAACAAATACAATGATAGCAGAAATGGCACAAGAGATAGAATCAAAATCACATATGCCTTTATACTCATCAAAAGAGTTTAAAAAAGTGCGTATAGAATACTTCACCCCGGCATTTGCTGAATGGGAAGAAAAACATAAAACAGTTGCATAAAAGGATATTAGATGATGGAAAATTTTTTTGAATTAGAGATAGCATATATTGTTATAGGCATATTTTTCTTACTTGTCACAGCTTTTGTAACAACAAGAGATTTTATGCCTAAAGTAGCTTTTAAACGTGGAATGCTTGGTATTTTTGCCCTCTTTGCAATTATGATTAGTATTCACTATTTCGTTACAACCAATCGTATGGATGGGGTTAAAACCTTATTTAATGAAGGAAAAACTATTATATGCGAAAATAAAATGCGAAGAACAATTTCACAATCAGTATTAATTTCTCAAAAGCTTGGATGGAGACTTGAAGGAGATTATTTTAAAAATCCTGATTTTGAAAGAGACTTTTTTACAGCAAGATGTGTAGATTATGCACCTATGGCACCGAAAAAAGTAAAATAAATGAAAAAAAGGTTCAAAAGATATGGCATGGCTATAATATTTTTATTTATAGTCATCTTCTTAATGTTGATTGGAACACTTGGGGTCGAAGACTTTGGTAATCATCTTTTAAAAGATGCACACATAAACACGACTATGAAACCTAAAGGAGAACAGATACCATTATGAGTTTAGCACTTTTATTAAGCATTGGGATTATCATTACAATTATATTTCACTTTATTGGTGTCTATGCCGGTGCAAAAAAAATAGTTTGGATAGCAATTATTCTTATTTGGGCAGCTGTTATTTCTGTTGCAACAAGCGAAGTAAAACCAAAAGCTTATGATGACATAAAACAGATGCAGGGGCAATACAAAGACACAGATAAACTTATAAAAGAGTCTATGCCTCATATTTCTGTTTATGAAATGATACTTATCAAAAACAGTTATTTAAAACATGAGTCTACGAAGTAGACTCAGTCATTTTTCTTAAGCACCCAGTGCTTTTTTCACATTATCATCTGCCATAGTGATATTCCATTCAGGTTCCCATACAACTTCAATGTCTACTTCTTTAATGTTTGGTAGTTTCTCTACAGCCTCTTTTACCCATTGTAAAATCATTTGATGCAATGGGCATGCTTTTGTTGAAAGTGTCATTACAACTTTTACATTTCCTTCATCATCAGAACTCGCATCATAAATAAGTCCCATCTCCACAAGATTAAACCCAACTTCTGGGTCAATGACGGTAGAAATTGCCTGAAATAATTCTTCTTTTGTATACATCATAATTTTTCCTTTATTTAAAATTTATCATATAAAATATATTTCTCACAAATGCTAAAGTTCCTATAAAAAGGAAAGAAGCACCTGCATCCAAAAATGTATTGTTTTTCATAAGTATTGCTACTGTGACGAGTATTACCCCCACAGCACAAAATACAAACTGAGCCTGTGAACTTTTAGGAGGTACCATATCTACAAGCATTGGTACTTTTTGCTTTCCTACCAAAGGTGAAAATCTTTCAAACCAAACCAAAAATGGAATAATTTTATACATATGCCCAGTAATCAAAAAAGCAAGAAATCCAAAAAAGAACAACCACATAGAAGCCAATAATATCTCTTCTTTATGCAATATAAAATAAAGGGCACCCATACTTAGTGATACTATCATTGAAATATATGCGTACATTAAAGAAATTGCATAAATATCATTCTCTTTTCTTGGTCTTGTTTTGTAAATAACATATATCAAATACAAATAAGTTAACATTGAAATAATGGCTAAAATATACGCTACATATGCTAAAAAATCTATAGTAAAAAATGAAGATAAAATAAGCAATATGACCGCTGTACTCATAAGCGTAATAGCAATTTTCAAAGGTTTCAACGAAAAGCTATGAGAGAGTGTAAACATAGGTATTAGTACCACGGATAACCCCATAATTGTTATAACTATATAACCACCCAAGACGGAACCAATATGTGCACTTAAAAGGGCTGAAATATTTATAGAAATAGTCCCCGCATAAGAGAGTGCCATTAAAAGCCCAAAAATTACTCCAAAAAATAAAAATGTATTTGAAATCAGTATACTACTCATAACTACGGTTAGTTTTTTTACTTTTGATATTGTTAAAAATATTTCACTTGCAAATATCATCATAGAGATTAGAACAATAGTTCCACCAAAAGGTAATAAGGCAGGAGAATATAAAAAACCACACACCATTAAAATAGTGCCTATTAGAAGTAACGGCCATATAGCATAAAAAAGTTCAACGGCAAAATGCCCTACTTCTAGTACAACAGGAACAAGTTGTGCCATTGCACCAAATATAATCATCATAACACATCCGAGCAAGAAGAGATGTACAAAAGCTAATATTTTTGCACTACTAAACGATAAAACCTCGGCATCAAATGAAAATAAATAGAGGGATGAAAGAAAATAAAAAATACTCCCTATAATAAAAAAGGGAGCAATTAATTTAAATGGCGGTGCAAAATCTTGAGATATTTTAAACATTAATTATTTCAATCACCACAGCTTGTTTGTGATAAGTCTGATTCATTTAACGCATTCTCATTATATGAAAATACAACTTTTACCAAGCCATCATCTAAATCTTGACTAATATACTTTACATCATCTTCTAATTTTGCAAAAAGTCCACCAGGAGCTTTATGATTAATCATAACTAAAGTATCGTTTGTTCCTTTAATCATTCCTAGTCCTGCCATTGCATTGACCATAGGATGAGGAGGACCCTCTTTTGAGGTATCAAAATAATATGTGCTTTGTCCATCCTTTTCTAATTTATAAAAATCAACCGTAGCACCATCTACAACTATTTTTTGCACTTCATTTGGAATATGTGACATTTACAATCCTTTTACATTAATATTTTGTGATTGTAATCAAGAAAGATAAAAAAAGAGTTGACTTATATCAATAAAGATAACAAAGAAGTGCCTGATCATTCAAAAAGTATTGTTAGTGCCTCTTTATTAACAATTTTATAAGAACTGTCTGCTTTTTCAACAAAACCAAGTTTTGTGAATTTTTTAAGTATTCGAGAAAGTGTTTCGGGCGTCATATGCAAATATTGTGCAAGTTGATTATTTTTCATTTTTAATGCGTCATCATTTTCACATATATATTTTGCAACTCTTGCGGTTGAATCTAAAACAACATTTAATGCTATAACATTATCAAGATATTTGATTTTTTGAGTTAAAGATTTAAAGAGGGCAAATGCCACATCTGTATTTGCCAAAAAATATTCTTTAAACTTCTCAAAATCTATTTCTAAAACACTTCCTTCACTCTCAAACGCAGCCGAAGCAGGATATGAAATCCCTTCAAATACCGCCATCTCTGCAACCAAACTTTTAGGTCTAAATCGATGCAGTACAATTTCATTGTTTTTTGGATCAATTTTATAAATTTTAACAACACCTTCAAGAACTATCGTTAAATGCTGTGCTTTATCTTTTTCATAAAATAAAATTTCTCCTTGAGAAAAAGTTCTTTTCCTTGAAATTGATAACAATAACTTCAACTCTTTTTCATCTAAATGTTCAAAAAAATTTATACTTTTTAATTCATCTATGCTTAACATTATCTTACCTGCCCGCTTCCATACACCTTGTATTTGTATGTTGTTAATCCCTCAATTCCCATTGGTCCTCTTGCGTGCAATTTATTAGTACTTATGCCAACTTCAGCACCAAATCCAAAAGCAGCGCCATCTGTAAAACGGGTTGAAGCATTCACATATACAGCAGCAGCATCAATATTATTCAAAAATTCTTCTGCATTTGTAATATTTTCTGTAATAATTGCTTCTGAGTGCCCCGAACCAAAACGCACTATATGTTCTATAGCTCCCTGCACTCCTTCTACAACTTTTATATTTAAAATATTTGCCAAATACTCAGTATCATAATCTTCATCATTTGCCGCGGCAACACTAATTATTTCTTGGGTTGTAATGCATCCTTTTAAATCTGTATGTGATGCATCAAAGGCCTCTTTAAGACGAGGAAGCGTCTCTTTAGCTATAGCTCTGTCCACAAGTAACGTTTCCATAGCATTACAAACGCCAGGTCTTTGCACTTTTGCATTAACTGCAATTTTTATAGCATTTTCAATATTTGCATCTTTGTCTATATACGTATGACACTGTCCTTTATCATGTTTAACAACACTTACCGTAGCATTTTGACTCACATATTTTATAAGCCCTGCTCCACCGCGAGGAATAATCAAATCTACATATTTATCCATTTTAATGAGTTTCGCTACGCCCTCACGAGAGCTATCTGGAATTAAAGATATAAGAGATGTCGGCAGATTATGTTTTTGCAATACTGCCTGTAAAACTTTTGCAATTGCTTTATTTGAAAACTCAGCTTCTTTTCCACCTTTAAGCACACAAACATTTGAACTTTTAAAACAAAGTGCTGCCGTATCACTTGTTACATTTGGACGGGATTCATAAATAATACCGATAACACCGATAGGGATACTCACTTTTTCTATCTTCAGTCCATCTTCTGTCACCCATCCATCAAGTACACGGCCAACCGGTTCTTTAAGAGCGGCTATGTCTTCTAACGCTTTTGCCATAGAAACAATTCTTTCTTCATCTAAAAAAAGTCTATCCATTAATGCAGATGTGAGCTTATTTTTTTCACCCTCAAGCATATCAATGGCATTTGCTTCCATTAAGTCCATAGTATTGGCCTTTAAGGCATTTGCCATTTCTTTGAGAATTTTATTTTTCTTATTACCACTTAAAGTGTTTAACACCCTACTTGCAGATTTTGCCTCTTTTAAAAATTGTTCCATACTTCTACCTTAATTCTAATAATGCTATACTACCATAAAACATTTAGGACTTTTATGAAAACTATCACATTTATTGGAAATGGCAATATGGCACTTAGTATTGCCAAAGGATTAAAAAACAACTATAAAATAGAAGTTGTTGGAAGAGATTTAAAAAAGTTAGAAAAATTTGAAACTGAGTTAGGTATCCAGATACAAAAACATCTTTTAGAAAATTTTGATATGAATAAAAAAACAGTCATTTTATGTGTAAAGCCAGCAAATGTTGAAGAAATATCACCAAAATTACAAGGTAAAGCAACAATTATATACTCTGTATTAGCAGGAACGAGTATAAACAAGTTAGAGACATATCTTTCAACATCCGCACTTGTTCGGGCGATGCCCAATTTAGCTGCCAGTGTAGGAAAATCCATGACAACACTCACCGGAGATGTAGCATTTACGCAAGAGGCTCTACAGCTTTTCAACTCAATAGGTCAAACGCGATGGCTTAATAGCGAAAAAGAGATAGATATCGCAACAGCCTTAGCAGGAAGTGGTCCTGCATATCTTGCACTCATTGCGGAATCTTTAGCTGATGGTGCCGTCAAACAAGGGCTAAAACGTGATGATGCGATGGCTATTATGCGAGGTTTATTTGATGGTTTTGCTCCACTGATTCAAAATACACACCCAGCCTTGTTAAAAGACGGTGTTATGAGCCCGGGTGGTACCACCGCAGCAGGATACGCTGCTTTAGAAAATGGGAATGTTAGAAATGCATGTATAAATGCGGTAGAAAAAGCCTATCAAAAAGCAACTGAGCTGTAAAGTTTAGCAGGCTTTTTCATATATCATCTTCTGTATCATACGTTAAATACAAAATCATAATCCATATAAGCAGACAAATTGCAACTATTTCATATCCAATCAGCCAAACAACAGGAAATGCATTTAAGTTTAAAAGCTGAAAATTTTCCCAACTCGCTCCGGCGATAAATAAAAATAAAAAAAACGCTCCGACGAGATAAGGAATAGCAACAAAATAAATGGTGTATGCTACCCCTTCCCATTCATCAGGAATAAAAAGGTAATCTTTAAAATCAACTTTTTGTGAGCCAAAACCTTCCCTTTTTTTTGCTGATTTTGTTTTTTTATCATGAGCAGACTTCGCACGCCTTTCATTCATAATCAGCTGATTATAATAAAGCATATTTCTTTTTTTATTTAACTCTTCTTCGGTAGTCTCATTCATAATATTTTCCTATAAGTATATTTTACATCTTTCAAAGTTAACGTTAACTTAAAATGTTATTTATAATTATATAAGACTATTTTAATCGCAAACTGATTATAAAAATTTTAAAATTTCTTCTTCAATTTGCTCTTTTTCAATGACTGTTTTTTGTACTGTTGGTTTTGTAAAAAGTTCTTGTATCATTGCAGGTATTTTCAAATTTGCCACATCTGATATGGATTGCAAAGCATCCATATCCTTCGTATCAAGCTCACCAGTAAGTGCATTTGCAATCACCGGTGAAAATTTTGTCCATTCTGCTGTTGAATAGGCAATAGTCTTAATTTCCGCCTTGCAACATGTTTCATAAGATTTTATACATGTAGCAGTATGTGGATCCATCAAATAATTATATTTTTCAAATATTTGCTTAATATATTTTTTACCTTCTATCCCTGTACAAAAATCTGCATCAAAGTATTTACGAAGTTCATTTAGCTCATCACTACTTAACTCATATACATTTTTTTCTTCTAAATCATTCATTAATTCTTTTGTTCTTTTTGCACCGAATAAATCAAATAAAACCCGCTCGACATTTGATGATTTTAATATATCCATAGCCGGGGATGTAGTACTTACGACTGCACATTCTCTTAAATCATACTTACCATCACGAATTAAACGAGTGAGAACATTGTTCTCATTAGAAGAAATAATAATCTTTTCAACAGGAACACCCATTTTCCATGCATAATATCCACCAAGAGCATTTCCAAAGTTTCCACTTGGAACATTCAAGTAAACTTTTTCACCCATTGTGATTGCATCTTGACGAACCAGTTCTAAATAAGAGTGTATATGGTAAATAATTTGAAATATTATACGACCAAAGTTGACAGAATTTGCTGCTGAGAGTTTTGTCTCTTTTTTCTCTAATGCTTCTTTAAAACTTTGTGAAGCTAAAAGACGTTTAAGTGCATTTTGTGCATCATCAAAAACACCGTTAATACCAATGACCTTTAAGTTCGCTGCATCTTCTGTTACCATTTGAAGACGTTGCACATCACTTGTACCCCCATCAGGATATAAACATGCTACTTTTACATTTGCACGATTTTTAAATGTCTCAAGAGCAGCAGGACCGGTATCACCACTTGTTGCAGCTAAAATCAAATAATTTTCATTTAACCTTTGAGCGATTGAAGAGAGTACTACACCAAAAGGTTGCAATGCCATATCTTTAAATGCACGTGTTGGACCATGATAAAGTTCACTTACATAAAGATTTTCTTTTACCTTGACAACAGGTACAGGATTAGTTCTGTCATCAAATTTATCATACAAAGATAAAGCTTTATCAATAACCTCTTTATCTATGTCAATCTCAAAACGGGCCAACATATCTGATGCCAATTCTTTATAAGAAGAATTCAAATGCTTATTTAAAAATTCTTCTCCTAATTCGGGAAGTTTTTCGGGGACATAGAGTCCGCCAAAAGAGGCAATCGGACTAAGTATTGCCTGTGAAAATGTAACTGTTTTGGCTCTATTCGTATCAATTCCGCGTGTTTGAATAAAATTCATATCTTTTCTCTATTTTTTATTTTTGAAATTATATCAAAATCTATTTAAATAAACGTATAGGATTAATATGCTTTGTTTTTTGCGTCACTTCAAACACAAGTTCATTCTTTACACGCCCTATTGTTGCACCTTTGGCAATCTTTTTTCCTTTTTTAATATTTGGTGCAATTTGAGAAAGATTGGCATAAATAGTATGCAGTCCTTTTTTGTGTTCAATAATTACAATATTATCTAAAACAGCAGTTTTTGCAGCATAAATAACTTTTCCATTGAAAACTGTTTTTACTTTTGCATTTGGGTGTTTAGGTTTTAGTGAAATAGATTCATTAAATATTTTTATACCATAAATTGGATCAGTATAAGTACCATATTTTTTTGTAATTTCATACGAGCTAAGAGGAGCTATTGTTTTTTTGCCTCTGTATCTAATGGTTCGTATTGCCTGATAACTGCTACCATGTTTTTTTACTTTTGGCAATTTCTTGTTTAACTGAATTTTTCTTTTTTCAAAAGCCAGTTTTCTTTCCTGTTCTTCTTTTGCTCTTTTAATTGCATCAATTTTTACAATATGAAGCTGTGACAGTGTTTTCTTAAGGGCATTTTGTCTTCTTAAAAGATTTTTGAGCTCTTTTTTATAAGATACTTTTGCCAATATCAGTTTTTTTAATGCTTTTTTATTTTCTTTTTTTGTTTGTATCAGTTCTTTTCTTTTTTGGTCAATTGTTGCAATGGCCACTTCAAGTGAACTTACATGTAAACTTATAAAGTTTATATTTTTTTTATTTTCTAAAAATTTTCTACTTAACTGTTTAGCTTTTTCTTTTGAAGCATGTAACATAGCCTTTAAGACTTCAAGCTGCATAATAGCCTGTTCATTTTTAGGATAATCTTCTTCTAAAACAACAGATAAAGAAACAGTTCTAGCTACGACAAAAACAAGTTCTTCTTCAATTTTCTGCTGTTTGGTTTTCAGCTCTTTTTGTGTCTGTTTTAGCACTTTTAACTGTGCAATATTTTCACTGTGACTGCCCTCTTTTAAAGAGAGTTCTTTTTGTAATTCTTCCAGATAAAGCGTCTTTTTTTCTAATTGTATTTTTTGTCTCATTATAGCTTTTGCAGTCTTTGCCATTTTAGCATTGAGTCTAGAGTAGTTTTTATTATAAGAATGAAGCTTGGAACTTGTTTTGGTTATTTTCTTATCAATAGAGCTTTTTGAAAATAAAAGAGTTGTCCATGTCAAAAGAAAAATCAGTATAAACGCCTGCATCATACCTCTTCTTTATGCCCTAAAACGATAAAACTTGCTAGTAGAATAGAAACAAGTATAGCAACAGACAACATAATTAACGAATCGTAAATTTTATCAAATACAACGACGCTAATGCCAATATTGGCAAATTGATTCAATACCCATTCATTTGCTGCTAAATAAGAGAAAATCACAAATGAAATTGCAAAAGAAATGAGGGCATCTACAATAGAAAGTCGAAATAAAACCGCAGAACGCAGCCATGTAGGTGCACCAAAAAGCCCCATAATATTCATTCTTTCATTATGTTTAAACTGCCATATTCTTAATTCTTTAAATATCAATAAAATAGTGACCAATAAAATAGTAATTGCTAAAACCATAATCACTTTTTTAAAAAGCAGTAAAAGTTTATAGGTTGTATCATGTGTATTGGAAAAAGTTTCTACTTTTGTAATATACGGATAACGCAGCAGTTGTTTTTTAATTTTTTTTAGTTGACTAGGAGTAGGATAAGTTTTGAGTTTAAATTTATAAAATTTTGGGAGTGTGATTTTTAACAACTCTAAATTTTTTTGACTTATGCCCGTATTTAATTTTTTAATTACTTTATCAGCAGAGAGTTGTTCAATCGTTGCAAGAGATGTGAGTTTATTAAGCAAATCTTTCGTATTAATCTTTTTTTGACTAACAACTACTAAAGAGTAGTTCATTGCTAAATTATCTTTATATGCACTTATAGATCGATCAACTATCATAAAAATTTGCATAGAAAAAAGGATGCTCACAAGAGCAACAACAAGAGATATATGGTTTTTAAATGACTTCATGTATATCTCCAAACTCAATATGGTAATGTTTGTACTCAATTTTCATTGTTTGGGGAATATGGTGTGTCACAACAATTACAGTCGTTTTCAACTGCTCATTAGCACCTTCTAAAAGATTCCATATAAGCTGAGATGAGTAATCATCAAGATTTCCAGTTGGTTCATCCGCAAGAATAAGAATAGGGTTATGAGCCAAAGCTCTCGCCATCGCAACACGCTGTTGTTCTCCTCCGCTAAGCTCTAAAGGGTACTTTCCTGATTGATGTTTAAGACGCACATGTTTAAGTAATGAATCAACCTGATTTTGTGTAATACTTTTTTCATATCCGTTGATAATCAAAGGAAGCATTATATTTTTCTCAATTGTCCACTCTTTTACAAGTTTATAATCTTGAAAAACTATGCCAAGATGTTTTCTTAAAAAATTAAGCTTTTTATTTGCAACACCTCTAAGCTCTACACCCCCTACAACCAAACTCCCCTCAATCGGCTTAAGTGCACCATAAAGTGACTTTAATAGAGTAGATTTTCCACTCCCACTCGCACCTGTTATAAAAACAAAACTTCCCGAATCTATGGAAAAATTTGCTTTATTTATAATTGTTTCTTCTTTAGAATATGCGAGTGATACATCTTGTGCAATAATTACTTTATCCATGCAGTACCTTGTCTAATTCTTTATGTGCTTGTAAATTACTTCGTGATTTTAAAGGCAGTTGCGGATAATAAGAAATATTTTCTTTATTCAAAAGAATATACAAATGTTCCGGTCTGTCAAAACTACCCATTGACAGGCGAATCATCAGGCCGTCTTTTGTTGTATATGTTCTCTCAAAATGAATAAATCCGCCGTCAAACCGAAATGTTTTATTATGAAGTGCTAAAACATTTTCAAAATTACAAGAAACATTTGAAAAAGCAAAATCACCTGCAATACTAAGTTCTTCCGAGAATACATCATTTATCATAGTAACATCATAAATGTTTTTCTCCATTTTCTTCCATCTGTCTTCGTATTTTGAACTGACTGCTATATCTTTATTTTTATTGATTTGCAGTGTAGTTTTATTAAAAGCAATAAAAGTTTCATATGAGTAGGCATAATAGTTTTCACTATCAGTTCGAAGTTCTAAGGTTCCGCCAATCTTCAATATACGACGTACCTCTTCAATAAAAGATGTCGAAATGACTCTACGATGCGGTTTTTTATCCCATGGCACGGGGAAATGTACATAAACAGCACCTACAATATTAGAAGGAACAAGTTCCATAAAAAGTCTTGCATCATAATCTAGCACAAGTAAATTATCTAATTTTTGAATAACACTCTGTTTGAGTACCTGTTCGATGGAAGGCCTGTGAATTTCTATACCTATAAAAAGTATCTCGGGGTTATTGGCTGCCTGATGCAGAAGATGACGTCCTGAACCAAAACCAACTTCAATTTTTACCTCTTTATCCAAAGGAAACTCATTTGCAAAATACTCAATCTTTTTCAAAGCAGTCACCTCTTGAAGATGTATATTTTTTTGCGTTTGAGGAACATTAGAATTTATTACATGTAAATCTGCAGTCTTTGCATATGCCAGTAATGCTCGATGTACATTATAGATAGATGCAGGGCGAGTTAATTTATCTGTTTTTAAAAGAGTTCTATTTTCTTCTTCTATGAGCAGTAGAAAAAAATCTTCTTCATCAACTGTTACTGAAATCAGTTTTTCATCATTATGATTCGTATTTTTAGCAATAAAATTAAAATGAACCTCATCATAAACTTGAGGAAAGTCAATTTGGTTAAATTCTTCTATATGTAAATGTGGCATTAAAGCTCATTCAAATCTAAATCTTTTGCCGGAGTCACAGTTTCTTGTGATGATGCAGGACTTTCATCTTGACTTTGTACAACAACTTCTTTCAGTGGTTTACTTTTTTCTCCCTCAGAAATTTTATCTGATTCTGCTGTTTTAATTTTCACTTCCGTACTTGGTTGAGATACAATACCATTTTCATCTACACCATACACAGTATAAGTATATGTGCTGCTCGGTACAATATATTTATCTACAAAACTACTTTGTGAAATATTTTTAAATTCTTTTGTGCTTTCATCAAACCAGTTTGTTCTATGCTTCCTAAGAATATTAAAGTATTTAATTCTAGTGTCTGTTGTTTTCCAAGAAAGTTCTACACCAGAATTTATAAGCTTAATTCCAGTAATAATAGGAGCATCAGGTTTTGGCAGTGTCATCCCCATAATTGTATGTTTGTCTTTTTTACTTTCCAATCCATCTTTATCAACAACACTCACTCGATAAAAATAAACCTTCCCATCTGCATCTATCTTATCTGTATAATGATTATTGTAAAGTTTTGCAATAAGCTTAAATGAGCTATCTATATCTGTTGCTCTATAAAGGTAGTAACGTTCAAAATCTTTTTGTTTTGAAGCAGACCATTCTACTTGTATCTTTTTAGGAAGATTTTTACTAGCACTTATATATTCTATTGCTTTTGGCAAAGCTTTCGTAACTGATTTTACTACACTCGAAGGTGTTGAGATAATACCATCATAAGTTTCTACTCGAACACGATATAAATAAATTGCATTATCTTCTAAACCTTCATCTATGTATTCAGCATTAAGGCGTCCTTTTAACGTTGCTATTTTTTCCCACTTATCATCTTTGAATGTTTTTCGC
>Ga0256829_1001170_pt1 | contig 22524 bp, 20 predicted proteins | sample 131447metaG_FD_185979 | JGI IMG/M metagenome (GOLD analysis project Ga0256829, IMG submission 185979) | Hydrothermal vent microbial communities from Lau Basin, Pacific Ocean - 131-447 | ecosystem: Environmental > Aquatic > Marine > Hydrothermal vents | place: Pacific Ocean: Lau Basin | collected...
TATTCCAAAACTATTTGGTCAACAGATTAAAGCTGGACATGTACAGTATGCATTTTACGGCATAGTTATATATTATATCATTTGTTTAGTGCTTAATTGGTACTACTATGATAGGAAAAATTCAGAGGTTAAGTGCTAAATTGATTTTACAAACATATTCTAATTATCAGAATATGTTTATACTATTATGAGACTACTGTGCAGTAGTCTCATAATTCTAAATTTCATTTTTATAATCCGGGAATTCTTGGGATGTTTTTAAGTTTGGAATTTTTACAATACCATCCCCAACTTTTTTTCAACCAGTGTCCAAAGACTGGCATTGGAAACATTATAGCTTTTGTATCATCTCTATACACGAAAGAAGCTCCATTGCCACTATCCATAATACAAAGAATATTTAAGTGGCAAGAGTAGCCTTTTCTGCCAACTTTCTTTTTTTCTATAGAGTTTATATTAAAAGCAACTATTTTTGCCATTATCTCAGCTATATGCCCTTGTTTTGCTCTCCAGTCAGCTCCTTGTAAAGCAGCACAATCACCAATAGCAAAAACTTTGTATTCATCATTTGGTGAGTCATAATAATCATGCTTCACTTCACAATAATTATTAATATTTACCAAACCTGTAGCATTTAACGGCAGGTCTGAATTTTCAAAAACTTTATGACCTGTTCCTGCAGGAATAAACATTGTAAAATCACTTTTTAAAACAGATTTATCTTCAAAGACAATACTATCTTTTTCAAATCTATTTATTTTTTTACCTGTGAAAGAATCAATATTTAATTTTTTAAAATAAAAATCCATCATTTTCAAAGCTTTTGGACCCATTCTACTTCCTGGTTTTTTCATAGGTGCAAAAAAGTTCAATTTAAATTTATCTCTAATACCTAATTTTTTTAATTTATTGTGAATATTAAAAAGTAGTTCATAAGCAGGTCCGCCTCTGACATTGCTTGCATCTTTAGGATTCCCGCCAAATCCCATAGAAATACTCCCGCTTCCTTTTTTTATAAGTTCATCAATTTTTTCTTTAATAAGCAAAGAATCTTCAGGTTTTCCACAAATCGAGACAGTATTTTCAAGACCCTTATGTTTCATTTTATCGCTGCCAATGGCGACAACCAAATATTCGTATTTAAACTGATGATTTTTGCAATATACTGTTTTTTCTAAAGATTTTATAGATATTACTTCATCAATAATCAGTTCAAACTTGTGAATTTCTTGTAATTTTTTTAAAGATATACTCACATCATTAAAGCTTTTTTCACCTGTAGGTATCCAGATTGATATAGGATATATATAAAAATAGTCTCTGTTGCTGACCAAAGTAACATCAAAATTATATTTTCTCAGCATTATTGCAGCTTCAACTCCGGCAAAACCACCGCCAAGTATCAAAACTTTTCTCATTTAGTCCCCACTTATGACAAAAATAAGTAGAAATTATAGCCATAATGATATTAATTATCAATTAAAAAGATTAATTAGTATTTCCTACTATCTCGCTTTTCAATTCTTTAAAAGCTTCTTCCATAGCTTTTATAACAAGTTCAGACATTTCACTGTCATCTCTTTCAGGAATATCCAATCCACTCGCTTCCATATTTGCATCATACATTAATTTTAACTCTTTTTTTATATCTTTTTTTAATGAATTTATCTCTTTATGTTCCATATCCATATCATATACCTCCTGAATTTATTAGACTTGTTGCATTATAACCATTTTTTCTTTTTTAACCAATAAAAAATGCCAACAGCAACGGAAATATTTAAAATAATTGAAAATAAATATCCGTATTTCCAGTGAAGTTCAGGCATAAATTCAAAATTCATCCCGTAATTACCTACGATAAAAGTAAGTGGCAAAAATATAATAGTAATTGCCGTTAGTCTTTGCATTGCCGCATTCATCCTGTTAGACATAATACCCATATGAAAGTTTAGCAAGTACCCCGTTCTATCCAACAAAGTTCTATTCTCTTTTACAAGAAAAAGGATATGCTCTTTTAGATCTGAAAATTCATACTTTAATTTTTTCTTTTTGGCTATTGAAACTGAATTATACACTTTATTTACTACTTCATTTTCTTGAATAAATAATTTTACCAATCTATTTAATGTTCTTCTTGCATAATATATTTTCTCTTGAATAATTTTTTCATCAATACTCTCATTCATAATCTGATCCTCAAGCTCTTCCAAACTTATATCTATAATATCAGACATAAAAATAGAATTATCCATAATAATATCAATAACTGTATATATCTCAAATATTATATCAGATTTATGAAGCTTCATCCTTTTTTCAAATTTTTTAGATATTTCTATGACCGCCTTATCTTCATCACAAGCAATAATAAGTTTATCTTCTATCCTTATAATAGCAATATTTGCTGTTTCAAAGTCCAGATAATCTTCTCCGGAAAAACTTAAATGCTTAAGTATAGTTACATTTCCATTTGGGATAATATCAAAAACAGGTGTTTGGTCTTCACTGTTTATATCTTCTATAAACTGAATTGGGAAATCATTTTTAAATAACCATGATTTAAGCTTCTCATTTGTTACATGTGTAAAAAAAAGTTGATGTGTAGGTTTATCTAAATCTAACACATCAACTTCTTCTTCTATCAAGTATCCATTTTTACAACCAAATAATTTCATTAAATACTCCCACTAAAACACTATTTTAGCCTTCTTTAAGAAGCATTTTACACATTTTTTACTTAAATTCTAATTCTTCTTGTCAAAAGTTATCGTTAAGACACCATTTTTATAAATAGTTTTTATGGAACTTTCATCAGCATTTTGAGGTAAAGTTAACTCTCTTTCAAAACTGCCTATATATCTCTCTTTTTGTATATATTTTGAGCCTTTTTTATTGTTTGTTTCCTGCATTTTTGCCTTTACTTTAAGTATATGATCTTTAACACTTACTTTAATGTTATTTTTTGTAGAACCTGGTATATTTATATTAACTACATATTTATTTCCTGATTGCATCATATCAAGTGCTGGAGAGATAGAAAAATTCTTAAAAAATTTATCAAAATCAGGATTATTTTGAAATTTTGCATTAAATGAACCAAATACTTTATCCATATTTTCTTGCATCTGCTGAAATTCTTTAAATGGATTTATATTTTGATTTATTGATAATTGCTTCAATAAAGTATTTTCTTTCTTACTAGCTGGCTTATAGTATGAACTACTACTTTCAACTTTAGAATTTATCTTATATAAGTAATACCCTTCAATCACAACAGCTGCCAACAATACAGAAGAAAGTATAATTAATATTTTATCTCTCATATTGTCTCCTTATATCTTTTTTAAAATTATAAAACGATGAGGTAAATAAATAGTAAACTACTTAATATAGATTAACAATAGATTTAACAAATGATTAACACTATACTTGTATAATTTTATAAAAAATTAAAGGATTAAATATGATTAGAAAGATATTATTAAGTTTTGTAGTATTTGCTACATTTTTTACAACTGGCGCCTTAGCAAAGAGCAAACATATGATGTATCAAGCTGTCCCAGTCAGTAAGGCACAAATATTGCAAAATGGTAAAGGCAAGGCATACTGTGCAAATTGCGGTATGACTCTTCACATGTTTTACAGAACAAATCATGCAGCAACTGTAAAGGGGAAAGAAAAGCAATATTGCTCTATGCATTGTCTGGCTCAGGACATCGTTAACGGATTACACCCTACAAATATAAAAGTAGTAGATAATACAACTTTGAAATTTATCCCTGCAAAAAATGCTTATTATGTCGTGGGTAGCAAAAAACCAGCAACTATGAGTAGAATAAGTAAATATGCATTTGGAACAAAAAAAGCTGCCTTAAAGTTTGCTAAAAAATTTGGCGGTAAAATTATGAGATTTAATCAAGCTATCAAAATTGCTGAAAAGGCTTTCAAAAAAGAGATGATGATGATAAGCAAAAAAGAACACAAGATGGCAAAAATGGGAAAAATGATATTTAATAAAAAATGCAATAAATTAAATATACCAAACTTTGACTCTATTGCTGAGGCAAAATCTTATTTGACTAGTCACAAAATATGTAAAAATCTCAGAGGAAAACACTTACAAGCCGTAGCATTGTATCTGTATTTCAAATAGTTTTTAGAGGGTTATAACAACCCTCTAAAATATTATGTATAATATGTTACTTTAACCTAAAGTTACTACATTGAACAAGCACTTTTACCTTCAGTGGCAGTACCTTTTACACCGATTGTAGGCTGAATAGCTTCATTATCAACTCCACCTTCTTCATTTATCTTTTCTATAACTTCCCAAAGTTTTTTTGCAGATTCATAATATCTTTTGGCTGTTACAGTATCTGGAAATTCTGATACTATCGGTTTGCCCGCATCTCCACCTTCTCTAATAGCCGGTTCTATCGGAATATCACCTAAAACTATAGTGTCAAACTCTTTTGCTAAAGGTCCAGTCGTTCCTTTGCCAAAAATATCATATTCTTTATCTGTTTCAGGGCATATAAATCCACTCATATTTTCGATAATTCCTGCTATTGGAATATGAAGTTTTTTAAACATATCCAAACTTCTTGCAGTATCATCAAGTGCAACTTTCTGAGGCGTTGTCACACAGATTCCTGCAGTAACAGGGACACTTTGGGCTAAAGTAAGTTGTGCATCACCTGTTCCAGGAGGCATATCAATAACAAGGACATCCAAGTCGCCCCACAAAATATCTTGCAAAAGCTGTTCTATGGCTTTCATGACCATTGCACCTCTCCAAATAAGAGACTGACCCTCTTCCATAAGACTACCCATGCTCATCACTTCAACACCATGTGAAAGTATCGGTTTAACTTTATTGCCTATTACCTCCGGTGCGCTCCCAACTATACCCATCATACGGGGTATATTTGGTCCGTAGATATCTGCATCTAAAAGTCCCACTTTTTTACCCTGTTTTGCAAGGGAAATCGCAAGGTTTACTGTTGTGGTTGATTTTCCAACTCCACCCTTTCCACTGCTTACCATCACAAAATTTTTAATATGAGGTACTATATTTTTACCTTTAGAGCTAGACTCTTTTGGCATTTTCGGCTTTTTAAGAATTAAATTATAACTCTCAACACCAACTGCATTAAGTGCATCTTTTACACCAGCTCTTATTTGTTCTTCAACTTCTGGTGCAGATGAAGTAATCTCAACTTCAATCTCAACACTCTCTCCTTCTACATTAACTTTTTTTACAAAACCAAAATCGACTATACTTTTTGTAAATCCCGGATATGCAACTTTCTTTAATGCACTGTTTATCTCTTCTATACTTCTCATGTAACTCCTTTACTTTAAACTGAAACGAAATTTATCACAAAAAAGATAAAAAAAAGCTTTGAAAGTGTATAATTTCGTAACATATTTACAAAAAAAGGACAAAATTTGCCTGATTTAACTCTTGTATTGCTCGGTGCAGGAAAATCTACAAGATTTAATAAGAAAATAAAAAAACAATGGATTAGAATAGGAGATGATCCTTTGTGGCTTTTTATATCAAAAAAATTTCAATCTTTTGCCAATTTTAATAAAATTATTATAGTTGCTGATAAAAAAGAGATAAATTATATGAAAAAATTCGCATCATACACTTTTGTTCAAGGTGGAAGCGAGAGACAATTATCCTTAAAAAACGCTTTAAAAGAAGTTCATACAAAATTTGTTTTAGTAAGCGATATTGCAAGAGTCTGCATAAAAAAACAACTTATTGACAATCTCCTATCAAAAATTAATGAAGCTGACAGTATAGTTCCTTATATAAGTGTTAGTGATACTGTACATTATCAGGGTAAATATATAAACAGGAATGATATAAAGCTGATTCAAACGCCGCAATTATCAAAAAGTTCTATCTTGAAAAATGCATTAGATACTCTACAAATTTTTACTGATGAAAGTAGTGCTATACTTGCATCTGGAGGAAGAGTGATGTATATTGATGGTTCTTCAGAAGCTGCAAAGCTCACATTTTTTAAAGATTTGGAAAAACTTGATTGCATCCAACCTCCAAACAAAGATATATTCACAGGAATTGGATATGATGTTCATCCTTTTGAATCTGGAAAAGAGATGTTTTTAGGTGGTGTTAAATTGGATGTATCATTTGGATTTAAAGCTCATTCTGATGGAGATGTCGCAATACATGCTCTGATAGATGCTATCCTTGGAGCAATTGGAGCAGGTGATATAGGAGAGCTGTTTCCAGACAGCAATGATAAATATAAAAATATAGATTCTAAAATATTATTAAAAGAAGTGAGTGACTTTATAACAGTTATAGGATATGAAATCATACACATTGATCTAAATATTATTGCACAAATACCAAAAATATCTCCCTATAAAGAAGAAATAAGACAAACTCTGTCAAAGATTTTAAATATTGATAAAATAAAAATAAATATAAAAGCAACCACAACTGAAGAATTAGGCTATATCGGAAGAAAAGAAGGTTTAAGTGTTCAAGCAATCGCTTCACTAAAATACAGTAACTGGACACTCAAAGAAAGTAATCATGAAACAATATAATTGTTTCACTTACCGAAGGCAAAGCTTTAGTGTAAGAAATTTTCAAAGGATTCTGTATCCTTGGAAAAGGAGAATTAAATGAAAGTTTTAATCGTTGAAAGTGAGATTTATCTAGCTCAAAGTATTGCATCTAGACTTACAGAAGTTGGATATAACTGCAAAATTGTAGCCACCATCAAAGAGTCTATAAATGAAGATAAATATGATATAGTCTTACTCTCGACAAATATTTCGGGACAAAATTTTTATCCGGCAATACAAAAGCACAAATCATCTATCATAATACTCTTAATTTCATATATTAGCAACGATACTGTCTCGAAGCCACTTCAAATAGGAGCTGATGATTATATACTGAAACCTTTTATGATTGAAGAGCTTATAAGGAAAATAGATCATTTATTTGAATATAAAAAACTTAAAAAACAAAGTTTATTTTGCTCAGCATATATGGAAAACCTACTCAAGAACAGTTCAATTAAACAAATAAATATTAAAAATATATCTTTACCTTTATTAATCAAAAGTTATTATCAAAAATTTGCCGATAAGTTAGTCTACGAATATGCAAAAAGTATTAATGAAATCCCTGTCTTTATACCTCTTGATATGCCAAATGCTTTGGAAAAAATGCAAAGTTATGATAACAAAACTTTATTGTATTTGGTGAATTTTCAAAATTTGAAAAAAAGTGAGAGGATAAAAATCCTGTCTAATTTTGAGAAAAAAAGAGCAATACTGTGTACAACTGATACAAGTGAACAGATAAATAGCAATATCAATATGATTTCTCTTGACAATTACAATAAAATATATGACAATGGTGATATATTGTCTATCGATGATTATGTAAAATATGTAATCCTTAGTTGTCAAAATAATTGTACCGATACAGAGCTTAGCAAAAAGCTTGGTGTTTCAAGAAAAAGTTTATGGGAGAAGAGAAAAAAATATGGAATCAATAAGAAAAAATAATACCTTAAAAGAGTTGCATCTTGATAAGGAAGCTTTAGCTACACTCTCATTGGCGAAAGAAGGCATACTTAAGCCTATAGATTCATTGATGGACGAAGAAATAGCCAATGAAGTATGCAAAACAAAAAAATATAAAAAACAGTTTCTTCCTTTTCCATTTATTTTAGCCCCATCTGGAAAAAGAAATAAAGAGGTTTTAAAAAATGCAAAAAAAGATGATATTATAAAGATAATCGTTTCAGGCAATTTTTCAGGATATATCAGAACCAAGAGTGTATATAAAATTAATATTAAAAACAGGATTAAGTCTATATTTGGAACTTACGATGAAACTCATCCTGGTGTAATGGATACTCTAAAAAGACTTGGTGAATATTCAATAGCTGGTAAATACGAGATAGATTTTAATGATATAAAAGATATAAAAGCCGATATACAAAAAGCAAAAAACAATATAAATGCCAAAACGACTACAGCAATAATGATGGCAGCCAAGCCACTTCACAGAGCTCATGAAAGACTTATAAGGTTAACTCTTGAAAGTACTGATTTGCTAATTATATTTTTATTAAAACCATATAAAAAAGATACTCTGTCTTATGAGATAAGATATAAAACATTAGAATACTTTGTAGAAAATTTTTTACCAAAAAACAGAGTGCTTATCGTTCCTTTTGAAAATACATATATATTTGCCGGCTATAATAATGCCGTATTGGATTCGATAGCTGCAAAGAATTTTGGCTGTACTGATATAATATTGGGGCAAAATCACTCAGGTATTGGTGTATTTTATAATCATGACAGAATAAATTCAATACTTGATACTATTGAAAATAATGGCATCAAAGCTACTATTGTAAGTGAATTTGTATATTGTGACCAATGCAAAACTTTAGTTAGCACAAAAACCTGTCCTCACGGTAAACATCATCATATATCTTATCATTCTCCATCAATCCTTGAGATTTTAAAATCCGGTCTACTGCCACCTGCTGTATTGGTAAGAAAAGAAATATCAGCGATTCTTTTAAGTGAGCTTTTTAAAAATAGATTTAAAGATTTAGGTAAATTATATGATGCAATTATGCCAAACTCCGGACTCTTGGAAGAACATGATGAAAAAGATTTTTACATCAAACTTCTTCAGCTTTATCAAACTACTTCATTAACATAAAAAGGATATTAATGAAAAGAAAAGATATGAGAAAACTTTTTTTAACATTTTTTTATACAGGACTCTCTCCTTACGCACCTGGAACCGTAGGCAGTATAGCTGCTGCTGTTGCCGGATATTTTATCTTGCAATATTTTCCTGTATCTACTTTGTTTTTATTGTCCATACTAATAACACTGCTTGCTTTAAAAGAGATAAATATATATGAAAATGAATATAATAAAAAAGACCCTAAAGAGATTGTTATAGATGAAGTCGTAGGTGTTTGGCTTGCATTTTCATTAAGCTCAGCGACGATCTTACAAATGGTATTAAGCTTGGTATTTTTTCGTATTTATGATATATGGAAACCCTCGCTTATAGGTAAGATTGATAAAGAATATGATGGTGGAAAAGGGGTTATGGGAGATGATATTGTAGCTGGTATATTAGCAGGTATATCAAGCGCCTTGGTCTATCAGGGATACTTATATATTATCAAACAAGGCTATATAACTTTTTAAAATAAGTACAGTTTTGTTTTAAATCTTTCATGTTTCCTTGACAAACTATTTTCCCATGCTCAAAAACAAGGATATGATCTGAATTTTCAACAGTTGTAAGTCTATGGGCTGCTATAAAGATTATCATATTTTCTTTTATTTTATATATTGTATTCATGATGGAAGCTTCACTTTTATTATCCAATGCACTCGTGGCCTCATCAAGTATCAATATAGCAGGATGCCTGTATAATGCCCTTGCGATGGCAATTCTTTGTCTTTGTCCACCTGATAAATTTGTCCCGGATTCATCTAAAACCGTATAAATACCATTTTCCAGGTTTTCTATATACTCAAGGAGATTTGCTTTTTTGAGAGCTTCTTTTATCTTTTTTTCATCCTGCTTTTTGCCATAAGCTATATTTGCCGCTACGGTATCATTGACTATATAAATCCTCTGACTCACAACACATATATGTTCTCTTAAGTTATCAATATCAAACGATTTCATATCTTTATCATTTATCAAAATCACTCCACTTGTAGGATCATAAAATCTCAAAAGCAAGTTGACTATCGAACTCTTCCCTCCTCCGCTATCTCCAACCAATCCGATGGTTTTGCCTTTATAAGCTTTAAAATTAATATTTTTTAATGCTTGATTTTTTCCATAAGTCAAATATAAATTCTTCATCTGTATTACATCAATATTTTCAACTTTGTCTTTGCCTGCTAATATATTAATTGGATGAGACATTATATCTTTTATTCTTTCATTGGCAGCTACTGCTATTTGAAATTTACTATATGAATTTGATACTCTTTTTAAAGGATCAAGCAAAAGTGATAGTGCAGTTAAAAAAGAGAAAAATCCTCCTGTTGTCAACTCATGTGTTATTAAAACTTCTCTTCCACCTATTACAATAACTGCGACTATAGATATAGCACCGACTATCTCAAAAACTGGAGCTAAAAGTTGTTGATTCTTGATACTTTTCATATTTATTTTAAAATAATCAAGATTTTTTTTGTTAAATCTTTCTAATTCATATTTTTGTGCATTATAAGCTTTTATCATTTCGTAATTTTGAAATATTTCAGAAAGAGTCGATGTAAGTTTTGAATTTTGCTCCTGAGATCTTTTTGAAAGAATTTTTATCTTTTTGGATATTAATTTTATAGGATATATGGCAACTGGGATTACAATAATGGAAAAAAGTGCTAATGTCGGGCTTTGATACACAACAACAACAAGTAAACCAGCGATTGTAAACAATCCTTTAAAAAAGTTAATAGCATCTGAAGCGATAGCACCTTGTATTTTTGAAATATCATTTGTAATCCTGCTTATCAGCTCTCCACTGTGCCTATTTAAATGAAAATCAAAATCAAGATTTACTATATGCTCTAACATTTTATTTTTTATAATCCTTACAACATCTTCACCTATAAAAGTTAAAAAATATGAAGATAAAAAAGATCCAACTCCTTTTCCAATAAAAGCTAAAACGATAAATATCGGTAATATATAGAGCATTTTTATATCTTGCTGAACAAATATTTTATCCATCACAGGCTTAACAAGATATGCAACTGCAGCAGTCGAAGCAGAAACTAAAATCATACCAAAAACTGCCAAAATCAGCTTTTTTTTATAATTTTTTAAATATGGTAAATATTCTTTAAAAAACTCTATCATGCATCTTTCTCCATCTGTCTTAGCTTTTTGGGAAATTCAAAAAAAGATATAATCCCTTTTATATTTCTTACCTCACTCCATTGGCTTATATTAAATTCTACACAAAATATTCCTGAAGTTGGAATATTAAAAATTACACTGTTAGTTAAATACTCAGCCAATTCATTTAATGCCGGATTATGTCCTATCAAAAATAAATTATCATATCTTTTATCAACCTGTACTAACAAATCAATCAAACTATCACAAGTCGCTTCATATATGCTCTTATCAAATCTGATGATTTTATCATTTAACTTTAAAGTTTCAACAATCTGCTTTAGGGTATCCTTTGCCCTTCTTGCAGGAGAAGATAAAATCAAATCAGGATAAAATCTATTTGCCTTTAGCCACTTTGCGATAAATTTAATATCCTTTTTTCCTCTTTTATTTAACCCTCTGTCAAAATCATCCAAGCTTGTATCCTTCCAGCTTGATTTTGCATGTCTTATTATAAATAATTTTTTCATATCATATCTCTTTATTTTAACTTAATTTTCCAATATTTTTACCCGCTATATAGCCACTAGACCAGGCAAAAGCAAGGTTAAACCCTCCTCTTTTCCCCGTGATATCAAGTATTTCTCCTGCAAAAAATAAACCTTTGAGTATTTTAGACTCCATAGTTTTTGGATTTATTTGAGAAATGCGTAAGCCACCGCCACATACTTCTGCATAATCAAACCCATGTGTACTGTCAATTTCAAAACACCAATCTATAATCTTTTCTACCACAGCTCTCATCTCTTTGATGCTCATCTCTTTAAGCATTTTATTTTGATTGATTTTTAATTCACTCAATAAAACTTTTGCTATTTTTAAAGATATAAAACCACTAAGCATTGTTAATATATCATATCTGTTATGAAATTTTTTAATATTTTCAAAGATTGAAAGTAGCTCTAACTTATCATAATCTGGAAGTAGATTTATGAAAATATTTACTTTCTTTTGTTCAAGAAGCAACTTTGAAACATAAGGGCTGATATCAAGTATAGCAAATCCGGACAATCCATATTTTGTAAATAAAATATCACCTTTTACCTTAATATGTTTTTTGCAATTTATTTTAAGTGAAACTTCTGAATCAATCTTAACACCTGCCATTCTTGCACAATTTGTTGAAACTGTTTCAAGCTGAACCAAACAGGGATAAACCATATTTGTATTATGCCCAAATGTTTTTGCTATCTTGTATCCACTGTCATTTCCTCCGATTTTTGGAGCTGCTTTACTTCCGCTACACAGCAAAACTCTATCATATTTTTTTTCATCACCATCTTCTGTATAAATATAAAATTTATTATCTATTTTCTTTATAAAATTGACCGGCTTACAAAGTAAAATATTAACACCTTTTTCTTTTAAGTTTATTTCAAATATTTTTAACACTGACTTTGCTTCGTTTGAAAGAGGGTAAACTTTTCCATTCTCTTTAATTTTTAAAAAAAGTCCGATTTTTTCACAATATTTTTTAAATTCTAAAAAACCAAACTCTTTAAATAAATACTCTACAAATGTTGTATCTTGTCCTATAAAATTATCTTCTTTAAGATTTATATTTGTTATATTACATCTTCCGTTGCCTGAAACTAAGATTTTTTTTCCAAATGAATTATTCTTTTCATACAAATCTACTTCTGTTTTTTCACCGATAGCTTGTAATGCTGCAATTATACCAGCCGCTCCTGCACCGATTATAGCAATTTTCATAATTATAATACTTTTTTGACAATTTTAAATGAAAAATATTTTGATTTAAAATTACTATTACCTATTTTATCAAACTGTATCTGTGCGGCAATAGGATTTTTTACTTCAAGATACAATAATCCAAGTGCAAATCTACTTTCAAAATTATTCGGATCAGTAAGCTTTGAAAGCTCAAGCAAGGCTATGGCATTTGCATCATGCCCTGCTGCGATAGATGCTACAGAAGCAAGAAAGAGTGTATTTGTATCTTTTTGTTTGTAATTATCGATTAATTCATTATATATGGCATAAGCTTCTTCATAATTTTTCGTATAAATATCCACAAATGCCAAAGCCTGCATAACACCCACTACATCACTATTTTCATCTTGTAATTGTTTTTCAAGTATATCTCTTACATAATACATCATTCCTGATATTTGCAAACTTTCGATATATATATCTCTTGCAACAATCGGTCCGTAAAATAAAGATTTAAAATCAACTTTATTTTTCAAAAAGTTAGTTTGTATTGTTTTTGCATACTCTTGCATATTCTTGTCATGCATTTTAGCATTTATAAAAACTGTTTGAGCTATCATATCTTTAGGTAGTATTGTTTTTAAAATTTCTGTTTTTTTAAAAAATAATTTATTATTATTTATATTTTTAGCCACCAAAGCATCAAAAATCAAATTGAGAGGTTTCTTTGAATTATCTGATTGTGCAAAACTCGCAGCGGATATTATATTGTTTTTTGCAAAGCTAACCATTGCAAGTAAAAATTTCTTATTTTTAACTTTGTTGTCACTGTTTAAGTCACTCACTAATTCTTCTATTAATTTTTGATTATCTTGATGAATTAGACTTTTTGTTATTATCGCAAATATACCTGCTATATAATTTTTACTGTTTAAATGATAGCTTTTTACAAAATTTTTATATGCAAGGGTATAATTTCCCATCTGAGCAAAGGACAATCCCAAATCATAATGCAAAATAGAATGATTTGGATATGTACCTTTTAAAGAATTAAATATTTTATTTGCTTCATTTACTTTAAAACTTAATGCTTTTTGTATACCAAGTGAAATATCTTTATTTATTTTTGATATTGCTGAACTTTGAGATAATAACATTAAAGCACTTTTGATTTTGCCTAAAGATATATTCAAACTGCCTTTTCTAATAAAATCTATCGTTTGATTTGCATTAAAAACTTTATATGGAGCAAAATAAAATAAAAGTCCGTATTCATTACTTTTTTTTAGAAATATATTTTTTTTAAAATCTTTTTGAGCTAATTTTATATCATATAATGATGGTTTTAATCTTATAGAAACAGGGTAAATATCCATACTTTTTTCTCCAAAAGATTTAAAAGCTTCTTTAAGATTTACTGCTGCACTGCCAAGAAGTCCCATATTAATATAAGATAAGACCATCGCCATTTTTGATTTTAACGGTTCGTTATTTGCTCTGTATGACATTAAAAAATGTTTTACAGCTAAGTTATAATCACCTACTCTTGCATAAAGAAGCCCCAAAGTCAAATTATTTCCAAGATTTCTATTTTTCTCTAAAAAATTAATTGCAGAAAAATCATCTCTAAAAAATGTATCAATTTTTGAAGAAATATAATTTTGAGTATTTGTATAATATTTTGAACTAGGATGATTCATAGGAATTAAAGATTCAAAATAATACCCTTGATAATAGTTAATTAAAGAGACATAATACGAATACAACGGATGTTTAGTTTCATACGGTAAATATATTTTTGCCAATGAAATATAATATTTAAAAAGTTTTTTATTACCCATTTTCAAAGCACAAACGGCTGAATTTATAGAACTAACACATCTATTTTGACCATTTTTAATAGCTTTTTTAAAATATTTTATAGCTGTTTTATATTTTTTTTCCTTCATTTTTGCAACACCAATATTATAATTTGATATTGATTCATTAAAAGATGCGATTTTTTTATATAATTTTAAAGCATCTTTTTTATCTCCATTATTATATAAAATATTAGCTTTTTTGATTAATTTTTCTAATTTCAAAGGGGAAAAATCCACTGAATGCTCTTTCTTTCTTATTTTTTGAGTCAATTTTGTAATATTTAGTGAATTATTTACTTCATTTTTTTTTGTCAGCACCAAAATCAAAACAATAACAATAATTAAGAGTAAAATTGATAATAAAATAATCAAAATTTTTATTTTTTTATCACTACTTTGTGAAATATTATCGTCATTATTTTGTTGTTTTACCTCTTCGTCACCCTCTTCAAGGATTATTATATCTTCTTGATTTTCTGCCATTTTATATATATTTCTTTAAAACTTCAGGGATTTGAATGCTCCCATCAGCTTGTTGATAGTTCTCCATGATAGCTATAAGAGTTCTACCTACTGCCAAAGATGAGCCGTTTAGTGTATGTACTAGTTTATTTTTTTTACCATCTTTATATCTTATTTTTGCCCGTCTTGCTTGAAAATCTCTTGTATTTGAAACTGAGCTTATCTCCCTATATCTATTTTGCCCGGGCAACCAAACTTCCAAATCGACTGTTTTTGCTGCTGAAAAGCCAAGATCTCCTCCGCAAAGCAAAACAAGCCTGTGAGGCAATCCCAAAGAAGTTAAAAGATCACTAGCACATTGTAACATCTTATCAAAAACTTCATCACTTTGTTCTGGTTTTGTAATGCTCACAAGCTCAACCTTGTCAAATTGATGTTGTCTTATAATGCCTCTTGTATCTCTTCCCGCACTTCCGGCTTCTTTTCTAAAACAAGCGGTATAAGCACACATAAGTTTAGGTAATGCTTCAGTATTTAAAATCTCATCTCTATAAAGATTTGTAAGAGGAACTTCTGCTGTTGGTATAAGATAGAGCTCTTCATTTTCTATTTTAAAAAGATCATCAGCAAATTTTGGAAGCTGTCCAGTTCCTGTCATAGAGTCTTTGTTAACGATATAAGGAACACTGACTTCTTTAAAGCCTTTGTCTGTATTAAAATCCAGCATATAGTTTATGAGGGCTCTTTCAAGTTTTGCTGCTTCATTTTTTAAAACAGAAAATCTGCTTTTTGCAAGCTTGACACCTCTTTTAAAATCAATCCACTCCAAATCTTCTCCAAGCTCCCAATGCTCTTTTGCTTTAAAATCAAAGACCCTTGGCTCTAAAACTTTTTTTATCTCCAAATTATCATTTTCATCTTTTCCTATTGGAACATCATCATCAGGAATATTTGGTATATTTAAAGCATAAATTTCCAATTCTTCTTCGATTTCATTTACAATTTTTTGTTTGAAAGAGATATTTTCTTTATTTTCTTCAAGCTCTTTTTTTAAACCGCTTATATCTTTTTTTTCTTTCAAATAAAGCGGAAAAAGTTTACTTTTTTTATTCTGTTGTGCTTGAAGTTTTTCAAGTTCGCTTCTTTGCTCTTTTAAAACAACAAAAAGTCTTTGCAACTCTTTTAAAACTTCTTCTTTAATTTTTTTCTTTCTAAGTTTATCTGCTGTCTCATTAAAACCGTTTTGTAGTTTTTTTAAATCTATCATTTTATATTATTCCTACTTTATCTCTTATAATTTCCATCTTATGCGAAGCAATTTTCTTAGCTTTTTTTGCACCGTCACTTAGTATATCTCTTACCTCATCTTTATGTTCAGTGTAATAGGCTCTTTTATCTCTTGCATCGCTAAAATAGTTCCAAATCGCATCTTTTAAACTCGCCTTAAAATGCCCATAACCTTCTTTGCCGCTTTTATATCTTATCTGTAATTCCATCAGCTCATCATCTTGCATAAAAAGTTCACAAAGTTTATAAACATTACAATTTTTATAAGATTTTGGCTCTTCAAGGGGAGTTGAATCTGTAATAATTTTACCAGTTTGTTTTTTAAGTTCTTTTTGAGTTGTGAAAATATTGATAGTATTTTTATAACTTTTACTCATTTTAGCACCGTCAATCCCAGGAACTGTCGCTACTTTATCATCCGTTTTAAAAGTCGGAATTTTCAATACATTTCCATTGTCGTTATTGAATTTTACAGCTATGTCTCTTGTTATTTCCACATGTTGAATTTGATCTTTTCCAACCGGTACAATTTGCGAATCATAAAGCAGTATATCAGCAGCCATCAAAACAGGATAAGAAAAAAGTCCATGATTTGCCACTATACCTTTTGCAACTTTATCTTTATAGCTATGAGCTCTTTCAAGAAGTCCCATAGGAGTGTAAGAAGATAAAATCCAATAAAGCTCCAATACTTCTTTTACATCAGATTGCACCCAAAATGTTGTTTTATTTGGGTCTATCCCGAGTGATAAAAAACTAATAGCTGCATCAATTGTATTTTCTTTCAGTGATTTAGCATCTTTTAGTGAAGTTAGTGCATGATAATTTGCTATAAAAACAAAAAGTTCATTGTCTCCTTGATAATTTAGCATTTGCCTTATAGATCCGAAATAATTACCGATATGTAAAATTCCAGAAGGCTGAATTCCAGTTAATACTCTCATTATAATCCTAAAAAATAAATTTATTGATTATATCAAAAAGAGTCATAAAACTTTTTTAAGCATATGTTACTTAAATAAATATTATCTTGTATATTTCAATAGTAGTTTTTGAAAATTTACAACTTGTTGTTTTTTACTTTGTAAATAACCACTCAGCAAACTTTCTGTATTTACCAAAGTATCATAATATTCATCATTTGATTCATCATTAATATATAAATTTCCGCTTCCAATAGACATCAATCCCACAAAAATACCGCTACTTTTTCCATAAACATAAATATCTGCAGCCAGATTTGCATCTGTTTTTCTACTCATATATTGACCGTTTTTTACAGCTGCAATTCCTGCATTAAAGCTGATGGTAACCTTCCCGTCAGCTATACCGTCCAAACTTCTTCTTGTTTCAAATATAATAATAGCATCAGTTGATTCAACTCCGGCTTGAAGCCCAAAACTTGCATTCCTAAATGTTATAAAAGAAGGATCACTCCATATACCGTCTGGTTGTTTGATAGATAATATTCCAGAACCATAACTACCACCAAAAAGCAATCCTCCTCTTTTTAGATTTGGTATGATGGCGATTGCTTTTGCATTTTTTAAAATATTTTGAGGTATTTTTATATGAGAACTTTTTAATATTTCCATAGAAGTTGAAATTTTTTGATTTTCACTTAAACCTGCTTGAAGAGAAACTGTAAGTACAATTAGAATTATTGATAATTTATATATAATTTTTAACATATAATCTCCTTTTTAAAATCCTTATAATATTATAGTATTTTTTTAAAAATTACACAAGTTTGGTATAATATCGATATAATTAGTCATAAAGGAGATTTTAGAATGAAAAAAATTATATTATTACTAACTTTTGCATTGTTTATCTATGCAAATTCAGAAAATAATACAACCAGTGCAATGAAAATATTAAAAAGTGTACCTAAAAATTCTCCTCAATACAGCTTGGACTATTTGTATGCACAAAAAATTAAGACAATGTCATATCAAAAAGATAAATTTAATCTCCAAAATATTAAAAATAGTACAGATTTTTTAAATGCATTTGAAAAGCTTGCGAGTTTTGAAAAAACTATAATTAATTCTCAGGCAAATCTTAATGCATTAGATAAAAAAATAAATTATTTATCTTCGAAAACAAAACCAACTCAAAAGCTTGAATATTTATATTATAAAAGACTTATTTTAATAAATCAAAATAAAATAAATTATTTAAAAGAAAAGATTCCAAAATGGAAAAAAGAGTTATATGGTAAAATTTTTAAAATCTTTTTTAATATAAACATAGCCAAATCAAATATAAAATATTTCCAAACCAAAATTATAATAGCTGACAAAAATATAGAAAAGTTGAATATCGATATAGAGAAATGGAAACTTGTCAATAACCAAAAAAATATACTTTTTCTTAAAAATGGCATCAAAAATATTATACAAAACAAAAAACAAAATTATCACTTTCTGGCAAAAAATTATTTGATTTTATTTTTACATGATATTAAATATAAAGACAAAGGTGCATTTAAAATCGAGCATCTAATATTAAAATACATAAAACTGTATAATAAACAATATAATGTACCATACAAGATAATTTTAAATTATTTTGAAAAATCACGCTTTGGGAATATACAACTTTTTATAAATAAAACATCTGATGAAGTAAAATTATTTTTTGTAAAAACATGGGATATACTCAATGACCCTCTATTTAAAATAGCAAAAAAGAATATTTCATTAATAAACTTTTTTATTTTTACTTTTATACTGATATTTGGAGGTTTTATAGGAAAATATTATAAAAAAAGTATATCTAAGCTAGAAAACAAATACAATATAAATAACTCTACTATTACTATTATAACAAATATAGGCTACTATCTTATACTCATCATATCATTTTTGATAGCCCTGAAATCGATGGGCTTAGATCTTGGCTCTTTTACTCTGATAGCCGGTGCATTATCTATAGGAGTAGGTTTTGGCCTTCAAAATATCGTCTCAAATTTTGTCTCGGGACTTATTATAATGTTTGAAAAAAGTATTAAAATAGGTGATTTTATGCAGATAGATAATGACACGAAAGGCTCTGTTGTAGACATAAGAATGAGATCTATAACCATAAGAACAAATGATAATATAGACCTTATTGTACCAAATCAAAACTTTATCCAAAACACAGTAACGAACTGGACTTTAAATGATAAATCAAGAAGATTTAGAGTACCTTTTGGAGTTAGTTATGGCACAAGTGTTGAAGATGTTGAAAAAGTGATATTAGGTGCACTAAAACTATCTACAATACCTCACTATAAAATAGGTGATAAAAAGCCATTGATTGTTTTTATAGGATTAGGCAACAGCAGTATTGATTTTGAATTATTTGTTTGGGTAAGAGATGATTTAACTTTAAGACCAAAGAGAACTACCTCTGAATTTTTGAAAATGATTTATAAAGCATTAAATGAGGCTAATATAACGATGCCATTTCCACAGAGGGACTTATACATAAAAGAGATGCCCTCACAAAATCAGAAAAATATTAATTAACCTATCTTTGCCTGTTTATTTTAATATCCAACTTTTGTGCAACTTGCGCTATCGGATAAGAAGTTGGCGCCGATGTTAAAAGTGGATGAGTGGCTACTTGCAAATTTATAAGAGCATAGATGCTAACACGATTTTCAATAGCCACTCCTATAACATTAATCATCTCTCCAACATCAATACCACCGATTATCTGAGCTCCCACAACAACTCCACTTCGCTTCATACAAATCAATTTAATCGTCTGTTTTCTTGAATTTGGGAGCTTATTTGGGTGTTTGTCATCAACTACAACAGTAGCTACCTCGATATCCAAACCCTCTTTTTGTGCCATCTCTTGTGTTACTCCAGCTGATGCAAAACAAGTATCATCGATAACGGTTGAAAAGATTGCAATAGTCCCTGAAAAAGTTTTGGAATATTTGATACTGTATAATGCACTTACAGCCGTTCTAGCCTCCGCCGAAGCAGTTGAAGCGAGCATAATCCCTGTAGTTCTTTTTGTAACGAAATCCCGTTTTTGGGCACAATCTCCAACAGCAAAAACATCATTTTTCACTGTTCTCATATACTCATCAACATATATAAAATCACTTCTTAAAGAGATACCGGTATCTTTTGCAAACTTAGTATCTGGTGCATATCCTATGGCAATAACAAGCGCATCGCATTTTATCTCTTCGCCATCATCTGTTAAAATGGAAGAAACCCTACCGTTAGTATCTCTTATCTCTTTTAAATGTGCTTTATAATGATTTATATCATCTTTTAATATTATTTTCTCTATTAACTCTTTAAATTCGCCATCAAATGCCTTGCCTAACAATTGTTTTCCCACAAGTGAGATCGTTTTACCTTTTTCATAAAGCTCCAAAGCCACTTCAAGGCCTATAAAACCTGTTCCTACAATGGTTATATTTTGTGCAGATTCTAAATCTTTATATGTAACTTCAAGCTCTTTCGGATTTTTTGATATATAATGCACACCTTTAATATCACTATGGGAAACTTTCTTTGGAGTAGATCCGGTCGCAATAATCAACTTGTCGTATTTTATAGTCTCACCTGATGCAAAGATCACCGTTTTATCATCATAGTTTGCGTCAACTGCACTGTCTATCAATAACTCTATCCCACTTTTTAAAGCCATTTTGCCACAAGGAACAAAATCATCTTCAAGAGAGTCAAGTTTATTTCCAAATATATATGGAATCCCACAAGGTACAACATTTTCTTCAGTACTCTTGACAACAATTACCTTTTTATCCGGATAATAAGCTCTACTTGACATTGATGAAACTATCCCTGCCGGCCCACCGCCTATAACTAATATATCACATTCTTTCATTTTTTTCTCCTAATACCTGTATGTTGTAAGTGCCTGCATATACGAATTTCTCTCAAAAACAGAAGGGTTATCGGTATGTTTCAATGAAATACTTCCTATCATTTGCGAAATTGATTCATACTCTTTTTCTATCATCCAATTTTTTATATACATTAACATTTTCCCTATTTCACTTATTCCTTTTTGTAATAAAACCGATGTAAAAGATGTAGCTTTAGCCCCACTCATTAGTGCTTTTAAAACATCTTCTCCACTATGAATACCTGTATTTGCACATAAATCAACACTTAATTGATTATATAAAATAGCACACCACCTCAAAGTTTCGCTAAGATTTGAAGAAGATGTCATATTTATCCTGGTAATAGTTGTTAAATTCTCCAAATCAATATCTACCAAGGCAGGATTGTCAAATATGCTAAGTCCATTTGCACCTACATCTTGAAATCTTTTCGCCATAAAAGCAGGGTTGCTAAAACAATAATTCATTTTTAGATTAAGAGGCACTTTTATATGTTCTTTTAAATCTTTTACAGTTGATACATACATATCTTCAACCTCTCTTGGATTAAGGTTAACTTCAGTAGGAATATAAGTTACATTTAGCTCAATCGCATCCACGCCAACATCTTGCAATTTATTTGCATAACTTATCCAACCGCCTTCACTCACTCCGTTTAAACTGCCGATAACTGGGATATCTACACTTTCTGTAATCTTTTGTATATTATTAAGATATTCATCTGGTCTTATATGATCAAAATCCTCATCTATCGGAAAAAATTCTGTCGCTTCGGAAAACGCATTAGTTTTTCTAAATAAAAAATGATCTATCTCATGCATTTCATGATTAATTTGTTCTTCAAAAATCGACTGCAAAACGACAGCAGCTATACCACTATCTTCAAGTCTTTTTATATCATCAAGATTACCAGTAAGTGGTGATGAGCTTGCAATAAGTGGATTTTTAAGAGTCATTCCCAAATATTTTGTTGTTAAATCTACCATTATAATCTCCTATTTAATTTACTGTTTTAGGTTCATACTCTTCTTCAAGAGTTTTATATCTTTTATATTGTGTTTGTGCTGTATGCCTTGCTGTTTCCAAGAATTTTTTGGCTGAGTTTTTGTTCATTTTCTCAACCATTTTAAATCTCGTTTCATTATACATATAATCTTTTACATCGATTTTAGGACCCCTGTAGTCAAGATGCATAGGATTTGTACCACTGTCAATCAACGAAGGGTTAAATCTAAAAATCGGCCACAAACCACTGTTTACCGCATTTTTTTGCTGCTGCATTCCATATCTTAGATCATACCCATGTGCGATGCACTGAGTATATGCAATGATGATAGAAACTCCGTCATAAGCTTCTGCTTCCACAAATGCTTTGGTGGTTGCCA
>Ga0256829_1001171_pt1 | contig 22522 bp, 24 predicted proteins | sample 131447metaG_FD_185979 | JGI IMG/M metagenome (GOLD analysis project Ga0256829, IMG submission 185979) | Hydrothermal vent microbial communities from Lau Basin, Pacific Ocean - 131-447 | ecosystem: Environmental > Aquatic > Marine > Hydrothermal vents | place: Pacific Ocean: Lau Basin | collected...
GGATTAATAATCCTAGAAGCAATGAAAATGGAGAACGAAATCCCATCACCAAGAAACGGGACAGTAAAGAAAATCCTCGTCAAAGAAGGCGACACAGTCGACACCAGACAACCACTAATCGAACTTGAATAACTTTCTTATATCCCCTAATTTCCCTAACTATCATAGAATAATGTTTGTTTTACATTGTACGCTAAAGTTCTTCCTTCTATGCGGCGACCTGAGACGGAGGTAGGTTAAATAACCGAAAGGCATTTATAGTTTTATGGGTTAACATGTGCGAGTTTGTCTGGAGGTGTACAATATGGCAACCTATTCGGGGGTTATAGTAGTAATAGCGGCTTTGCTGTACCTATTTTTCTACTTCACATACGGCAAGGCCGTCCAGAACAAGATTGTTAGGGTAAACCCCAACAGACCAACACCTGCCCACAAGTTTTACGACGGCGTTGATTACGTTCCAGCCCACCCACTTGTCCTCTACGGACATCACTTTGCATCAATAGCCGGTGCAGGCCCCATAGTGGGTCCGGCCCTCGCAATGGCATGGGGCTGGCTTCCGGGACTACTATGGGTCTGGTTCGGAAACGCCTTCATTGGTGCAATACACGACTATCTCTCCCTCATGTCATCGGTTCGCTATGATGGCAAGTCGGTCCAGTGGATCGCAGGGAGACTGATGAGCAAGAGAACCGGGGCCGCCTTTGAGGTGTATATATGGTTCGCACTGGTTCTCGTTATAGCTGCCTTCACGGCGGTTATAGCGGGGATATTTCAAAAGGTTCCACAGGCGGCATCGGCGGCACTGCTCTTCATGGCCTTCGGTATCTTACTGGGAATACTCATGTACAAGGTTCGCATAGACTTCAGGTTATCCACTGTCCTGGCAATAATATTCATGCTCCTCTCAGTGTGGCTGGGGTTTGAATTCCCGGTCACCTTTAGCTTCCATGAATGGGCGATATTCCTGCTGGTCTACATCGTAATAGCGTCCTCGATACCCGTGTGGATACTCCTGCAGCCCAGGGATTACCTGAACGCTTACCTCCTCTGGCTTGGGTTAATAGCCGGTATAATAGCGTTCATAGCAATAGGCGGAAGCGGGAGGTTCACAGCACCGGCCTTCACAACGTGGAGTGCCAACGTGATAGGTGGAAAGGCCTCGCCGTTCTGGCCCACCATCCCCCTGGTGATAGCCTGTGGATCCCTCAGCGGCTTCCATTCAATCGTCAGCTCGGGAACCTCAAGCAAACAGCTTGACAACGAGATACACGGCCTCATGATCGGATGGGGTGGCATGTTCACCGAGGGATTCCTCTCCACGATAGTTATAGCCGCCATAGCCGTCTACGGGTTCCAAGTGTTCTCTGATGCTGGAATCCACATAACGAGTGCAACATGGGGAAGCACGTACGCCCATCTGGTGGCCAGTAAGGTGGGAAAGGTAACAATATTCGCTAAGAGCTACGGTTATGCCCTGAACAACGCGCTCGGCATAAACACCACGGTAGGGACGACCTTTGCAAGCCTTTGGGTTGCAGCTTTTGCCCTCACGACCCTGGATACGGCCACGAGGCTCGGGAGGTACGCATGGCAGGAGATATTCGGAATGTTCACGGATACCAGCAAGGGCTTCTTCAAGGGAATAACCAACAAGTGGATTTCCTCGATAATCCTAGCGGTTTTCGGTGTTGCACTCGCCTGGGGCAACCAGTGGCTCATCCTCTGGCCGGCCTTCAGCGGTATGAACCAGATGCTGGCATCAATAGCGCTTATGACAGTGGCCCTGTGGGTTAGTAAGGTTCAGAGAGCAGGAAAATGGAAGTGGGCAGTGGTTGTGCCCGCACTGTTCCTCTGGATAACCGTCACCCTGGCCCTAATATGGTTCCTGATAGCGGTAGTGCCAGGGATATCAAGCGCTCTGACTATGTACTCGGTAGGGTTCATAACCCTTGTAGGACTCGCCCTCAATTTCATGCTGGCCTGGGAGTTCTGGCTGGCATGGAAGAGGCCAGAGGAAGAGTATGTCACCCCCACGGCAGCGTGATTGTCTTTAACTTTTTCCATTTTTTGTTTGCTGGAGGTGTTGGAATTGTCCAAGGCAGAGAAGATCAAAAAATTTAGAGATTTCTTCCAGGGGATGATGGAATCTTTTAAGGACCAGTCAACCGGTTATATAGAGTTCGAGACAAGAGAGCTTGAAAACGTTTTTGCCCTTCTGATAATGGGTTCCTTTGTTGGAATACCCTCCCCCCCGACCACCCTGGTCATAAGACTCATGCCCCACATGGTAAGGGAGGTGTACGTTATGCAGGCGCGGGCCGCAGATATGGACGATATATTCGGTGAGATAACCAGCATGTTTGATATAGACTGATAGGTGGGTGTGGAGGTGGTAACATGGATCATGACGACAAACCGGAGGTAAGGGAGTTTCTGATACCCAAGAAAAAGTTCCGGGTCATCTTTTTCATCGGAAAGGGAGGCGTTGGAAAAACAACAAGCTCAGCCGCGACCGCTTTGGCCCTTGCCAGGATGGGTTATAAAACCCTAATCGTCTCCATAGACCCGGCCCACAACCTGGGCGACGTCTTCATGAAGGAGTTGAGTGATAAGCCAAGGGAGATAGGCGAGAACCTCTACGCAAGTGAGCTTGACATGAAAAAACTGATAACCTCCTACCTGAAAAGGCTTGAGGAAAGCATGAAGCACATGTACCGTTACCTCACCGTCATAAATCTGGAGAAGTATTTTGAGGTTCTAAGTTTCTCCCCGGGGATCGAGGAGTACGCGACGCTTGAAGCGATAAGGGAGATACTGAACAGCGGCAAAGACTGGGACGTCATAGTTTTCGACACCCCTCCAACGGGCCTCACGTTAAGGGTCCTCGCGCTCCCCAGTATATCACTGATATGGACAGATAAACTGATAGAACTAAGAAGGAAGATCCTTGAGAGAAGACGCGCCATCTCAAACATAAAAGGGAAACAGGAGTTTAAGATAGAGGGAAAGACCTTTGTACTGCCAACGGAGGAGGAAAACGACGAGGTGATGAAGGAGCTTAAGGCTTACAGGAAGGAGGTGGAGTCTGTAAACACCATGATAACGGACCCCGATGTAACATCGGTGGTTGGAGTGATGAACCCTGAGATGCTCCCGCTGTACGAGACGGAGAGGGCATACGAGAGCCTTAGGAAGTTTAATGTACCATTCAACCTGATAGTCATGAACAAGATGATGGAACTGCAACCGGAGATACCGGAACTTAAGGTTAAGATAGACTCCCAGAAAAAGGTTCTGGAGGAGGTTGACGAGAAATTTAAGAACGTTGAAGTCGTGAAGATACCATTCCTGCCAAGGGAACCCCGGGGATTCAATGAGCTTGAGGTAATCGGGAAATACGTGGTGGGGATGACTTAAGTATGAACACAGGGCTCCTCTTCACAGTCATCCTGGTACTGGCGGGCATCGCTTCCCTTCAGTTCTACAGGGGAAGAAAGCTAAACCTGATGCTTATGGAGCACTACATAAAGGTGATAAAAGGCATCGTTAAGCCCGAGGACGAGAACTATGTATGGCTGGGAGGATACATAGGTTTCAGGGCTGACTACAAGGTGAACAGAGAGAACATCAAAAAGTTCGAGTTCACCCTCACGCTTCTTCCGAGGCAGAGTCTCCTCTACTTTCCGGTATCCCTTGTGACCAGCAGGCACGACAAGCTTTACGTGGTAATCCGACCGTTCAACAACATAAGACGTGAGGCCCACCTTATTCAGAAGGGATACTACAGGCTAAGGCCGGACATTGAGAACGAGCCTCTCCTCCAAAAGGAGGATGTTGAGATAGCAGGCAAGACCTACGAGGCGCTCTTCGAGAAAAGACGCGATGTGGAAAAGCTCAAATCGCTCATCGAGGGTATGTCAGAGCCCCATAACATAAAGCACGTTGCTTTAACACCCAAGACTAATGTGTTCTACGTCCAGATGAAGCCTGAGCCGGAAACCATAAGTGAGGACGTGAAAAAGCTGGTGGAGTTCACCAACGGGGAGATAACGGAAAGCCCCTTCTCCTCATGATTTTTCCAGTAAGGTTTTTATCTGTGGAACTCCAAGTTATACTTGGTGATACCCTTGGTTAACATCCGCCTTAAGGTCGGGCCGAAGGGCCAGATAGTCATTCCGAAGGTTTTCAGGGAGGCCTACGGCATAAAGGAAGGTGGTGAAGTCATAGTCGAGCCAGGAGAGAAGGGGCTGTTGATAAGAGGACCCATTAAAGGTGAGGAACTCATCAGAAAGATAAGGGAAGAGAGGAAAAAAATAAACGCAAAGAAAAAACCGAAGCCGGGAGAGCTTAAGGGAATCAGCCTCGAAGATGAATTCGACGAGACCTGGGGGATCGGTGGATGAAGCTTTTCCTGGACACAAACCTCTTCGTTTATCTGACCCTTGGAAGCAGTGATCCTGGTTATGAGAGCTCGATAGACGGTTTCTATTCAAAACTGGTGGAGGAAAACGGGCTTTACACCGACGTGCTGGTTCTCGATGAGTTCATCCACGTCCTGCGGAGAAAATACGGCGTTCCCTACGAAAGGTCAATAAACCTCGCCGACGAGATGATTCTTCCGGTTGTCAAGGTTCTTCCGCTGACTTTTCTCGACTACCTCACCGCCAAAGAGATCATCCCCAGATACAACCTCAAGCCCTCGGATGCACTCCACGTCGCCACGATCCAGAACAACGGCCTTCAGGCGATTGTAAGTGAGGATGAGGAATTCGATAGGCTTCCTCTCAAAAGACTCTGGCTGGAGGGTTGATTATGGAGGTCTACAAATCCAAGTCTGGAACCCCTGAGAGGGGCTGGGTCGTTTTGGTGCATGGCCTCGGAGAGCACAGCGGGCGATATGAGAAGCTTATAGAGATGCTCAATGGGGCAGGCTTCGCCGTCTATGTCTTTGACTGGCCCGGCCACGGCAGGAGTCCCGGAAAGAGAGGACACGCGACAGTAGAGCAGGCTATGGAAATAATTGATTCCATAATTGAAGAGATAAGTGAAAATGTGTTTCTTTTCGGTCACAGCCTCGGTGGCTTAACGGTCATCCGCTACGCAGAAACAAGGCCCGGCAAAATAAGGGGCGTCGTGGCTTCTTCACCTGCCCTCGCGAAGAGTCCTGAAACGCTAGGCTTCATGGTCACTTTGGCAAAGTTCCTTGGAAGGATTGCACCGGGGTTAACCCTCTCCAATGGCATAAAGCCAGAGCTACTCTCCAGGAATCCGGAGGCGGTCAAAGCCTACGTGGAAGACCCCCTAGTCCACGATAGAATCTCTACAAAACTTGGGAGGAGCATCTTCGAGAACATGGAGCTTGCACACAGGGAGGCTGAAAGAATAACCTCCCCGGTTCTCATCCTCATTGGAACGGGAGACGTGATAACACCACCAGAGGGTTCAAGGAGACTCTTTGAGGGGCTTACGGTAACGGACAAAACGCTGAGGGAGTTTCCCGGAGCGTACCACGAAATCTTTGAGGATCCCGAATGGGGAGAAGAGTTCCACAAAGCTATTGTGAAGTGGCTCACGACACATTCCCGGGAGGCCTGAAATGGGATCAAAAGGAGAGCATCTCTTCCAGGTTTCCGGCTTCATCTCACTACTGGCCGTCCCCTGGTTCGGAACAACGTGGCTCATCTACACAGCCCTCGTTGCCCTCCATCGCTTTCGAGAGAGGGTGTGGCGGTTCTATGGCCAGGGAATGCTGGCAAAATATCTGACTGTGGGTATGGCCTCCGCTTACCTCACGGAGGTTCTCGCGATAGTGGACAACCTGAAGCGGCCTCCAGGGGAGAGGGCCCTCTTCAATCCAAACCCTCTGACTGACCTGTACCTGGCGTTCGCTTATTATCTTCCCTTCATCCTGTTCTGGGGCCTCGCGGTGAGGAGGTACAACTACTCCTGGCGGGAGGTCTTCCTCATAGGGGGAGCGACCGGCATCCTGATGGAGCAGAGCGGAGCAGTCTTCCTCTCGATGAATCTCCTCGCCTGGCTCTACGTCCTGCTCGTCTACGGCTCCTATAAGGCCATTCCAGTGCTCGTTGCAGAGGACTGTTTGAAAAAGAGGGAGCGAAGGGAGCTGGGGGCATGGAAAAAGGTCGCCCTGGGCCTGCTGGTGGAGTTTGCAGCGTTCCTCTCGGCAGAACTTTTGCTGTGGATTTTCAAAGGAATTGGGGGAATTAGATAACCTCCCTTCTGTCTATAATGTGCCCCAGCTCCGGGCCTGTTTTAATAAGCCCGACGGGTACTCCAACGTGCTCCTCTATCTCCTCAACGAACTCCTTCGCCTTTTTGGGAAGTTTGTCGTAGTCTGTAACCCCAAAGGCATCCCCCTCGTACTTGTCGAGCATGGTAAGGGCTATCATCGTCGCCCCGTTGAGCCTCACTGAGTAGCGCGCGAACTCAAAATCGAACCGGCCAACACGCCTCCTCCTGCCGGTGACGGTTCCATACTCGACCAGCCCCATGCGCTCGGCTTCCTCATGGTTCATCTCGGTCGGAAACGGACCTGCACCAACCCTAGTCGGGAAACTCTTAAAAACCACGATGACGTCGTCCACTCTCGTCGGGCCTATCCCAACGTCGCTCGCTATGGCCGACGCAGTAGTGTCCTTTGAGGTAACGTAGGGGTAAGTGCCGTAGTAGAGGCTCAACCCGAAGCCCTGCGTTCCCTCAACGAGCACGAGCTTACCCTCATCCAGGGCATCGTTGACCTCTCCAGCGACGTCCGTTAGATAAGGTCCAAGCTCCTTGACGTCCCTTGCAAGCTTTGCCCTCCGCATCACCCTGTCCGCGTTTGCAGGCCCGCAGCCGCTTCCGGTGGTGCCTATCTTCCCGTGGAGATAGCCGTTTGTCCTGTCAAGTTCTTTATGTTTCTCCTCGATTATCGCACAGCGGTGATCGATGCCGACTCTACCGGCGACGTTGAAGTCTTTAAGGTGCTCAAGCTCATGGAAAAAGACCCCGGGGTCAACGAGAACACCTGCCCCAACGAGAAGCCTCGCCTCAGTCTGGATGAAGCCCGTCGGAAGCTGTCTGACCGCGTACTTCCGGCCATTTATAAAAACGCTGTGACCCGCGTTCGTCCCGACGCCGCCGCGGGCTATCACATCCGGTTTATCCTTCAGGGCGAGGTAGGCCACTACTGACCCCTTACCCTCATCCCCCCATTGACCACCAACAACGATATAGCTCGGCATGGCTCTTTACCCATATTTAAGTCAAATTGGTGTTTATAATGGTTTCTATTTAACACAAAAATGTTAAAAAATTTATGAAAGAGTCCTCACTACAAACGCGAGCAGATCCGTCAGTTCCCCAGCCCTTGTTTCAGGGGAAGCGCCCATATGACCACTTTTCGTTTCCACGCGCAGGTAAACCGACGCCCCTGCTTCCTTCATCTTCATGAAGAACTTGAAGGCGTGGGCGGGATGAACTCTATCGTCGTGGAGGCCGGTATATACGAGTGTCGGTGGGTAGCTCTTGGGCTTAACGTTGTGGTAAGGACTGTACTTGAGCAGGAACTCCCTGTCCTTAGAGTCATCGGGGTTTCCATATTCAGGAACCCAAACGCCTCCGATGTAGAGTTTATGAAACCTCAGCATGTCAATGACGGGGTAGCCTATCAGAGCGGAATCCATTACCTCCGGTCTCTGGCTGAGCGTTGCCGAAACCAGAAGCCCGCCATTGCTCCTTCCCCATGCGGCCACTTTGTAACCTTCACCCTTGAGCTTGCTCAGAACCGCTATGAAGTCGTCGAAGACGTTTTGTTTGTTCTCTCTCATTCCAGCGCGATGCCACTCCTCACCGTACTCGGAACCACCGCGAAGATTGGCCATCGCAAAGCTTCCACCGTGCCTGATAAACGGGATAACCTGGGGGAAGAACCTCGGCGTGAGTGAGATGTTGAAGCCGCCGTAGCCGAAGACCCAGACCCTCTTGTTATCCTCTTTGCCCTTCACGTGGAAGTAGTGTATCCTTGTGCCGTCCTTTGAAACTGCAAAATCCTCTTCAACCCTAAAATCGCCTTCAACCTCCTGCTTTTCGACGAGCTTAAGCTTTCCGTCGAACTCGTAGAGGAGATATGGAATGGTGAAGCTCTCGTAGCGAAGGAGAACCCTCTTCCCGTCGGTGTCGAGCGGGTAGACGCTTCCCGGGAGGTCAAAGGTTATCTCGTTGAGCTTCTCTCCTTCGAGCGAGTAAATCTCAATCCCATGGCTCGCGTGTACGAGCCTGCCAGCGAGGATTCTATCCCCTGCTATTACGGCCCACTCCAGCGGAAATTCCCCCTCGGCTATTACCTTGGTGACGTTCTCACCCCCGACCGCCACCACCTTTCCGAGGCCCTTTCCTTCCCTTGTGAGGATGTAGAGCTTCCCGTTAACAACATCAATAGGCTCCGCAGGCACTTTGGCAGAGTAGACCTTCTCCCACCGCTTCGGTGCATCTATCGGCCCGATGTAGATTTCAGCGCTGTTCCAGCCGAATGTAACGGTGAGCATCGCCCACTTCCCGTCCATGCTCTTTCTCAGCGAGACGAAGTAACCCGAGCCAAGGCCCTCTCCGAAGACCATCCTCTCGCCATTCCCGTCCCTGAAGAAGAGCCTTACGGCAGGTGACTTAACCCCGTCCGGCGTTTCTCCGTGCCTGTAAAACCTGCTGAAGTAGTAACCATTCTTGGTGAAGACTACATTACGGATGGAGGGCTTGAACTCCTCTATGACTCTGCCGGTTTCGAGGTTAACTATCCTCGTTATGCCCTCATCAGCACCACCGATTGAGAAACTGTAAGTGAGCATTTTTCCCGATTTGTCAGCTGTGAACCCCTGCAGTAGAACCTCATCGTCGAGTTCTTTCTCAAGTTCCTTTGAGTCCACTATAACCCCCCCACCGAGCCACCTAATAATCTGTCTATCTCTCTCCTTGTACATTGCCAGAACGCCTTTCTCGGTGAGATTGGAGCCGTAGATTACCGGCATCGAGTAGTACTTCCAGACCTCTGGAAACAGTTCGTCGCTCAGCTCCCCAACGAAACCCCTAAAGCGTTTGTTCTCCTCCTCGACGAACCTCAGAACGCGGTCATCGCTGAGGTTCTCCATCCAGACGTACGGATCCTCCATGAAAATCACCGTCTAAACGTTCGGTAGAAGGTATAAAAAGCCTTTGTTTTCCATATATAGAACAAAAAATTTAAGTTCCTGGAACAAACTTTCGTTGGTGGTGAGATGGAAGATGAGGAATATATGCATCTCGCGTTAGAACTGGCAAAGAGGGGGGAAGGCTGGGTGAATCCAAACCCGATGGTCGGAGCGGTGATAGTCAAGGACGGGGAGATAATCGGCATTGGATGGCACCAGCGCTTCGGCGAGAAGCACGCGGAGGTAAACGCCATAGAAGATGCCAAATCCAAAAGTCACGACGTCAAAGATGCTACGATGTACGTAACCCTTGAACCCTGCTCCCACTGGGGGAAGCAACCGCCCTGCTCCGACAGGATAATCAGGGAGGGCTTTAAGCGGGTTGTCGTTGCGATGGAGGACCCGAACCCCCTCGTGGCAGGCAGGGGGATAGAAAAGATGAGGAAGGCCGAGATAGAGGTTGAGGTTGGCCTTCTCAAAGATGAAGCCAAGAAGCTCAACGAGATCTTCATAAAGTACATAACGACTAGGATGCCCTTCGTATCCATCAAGCTTGCCCTGACTCTGGACGGCTTCATAGCAACTGAAAACGGTTCTTCTCAGTGGATAACCGGTGAGAAGGCCCGTGAGAGGGTTCAGGAGCTCAGGAGGAAGCACATGGCAATAATGGTTGGTTCTGGGACGGTCCTGGCCGACGACCCGAGGCTTAACTGCAGGCTTGAGAACTGTCCGCTAAAGGTTAAGGTAATCCTCGACCGCTCGGGCAGGGTGGCGGAGGAGGTGGGGAAGGGCAGGAAGTTCAGACTCTTCGAGGATGGGAGGACGATTTTCTTCACGGAGATGCCGGAGAAGTTTGAGGGCATAGCCGAAGCCTACCCGATAACCGAGCCGGGGAAAATCCTGAGAAAGCTCGGCGAGCTGGGAATAGACAGCGTTCTCGTAGAGGGCGGGAGGATAGCATGCCAGTTTTTAAGCTACGCCGACAAGTTCTACCTATTCTACGGGCCGAAGCTCTTCGGCAACGGGATTAAGCCCTTCGAGTGCCTGAAGGTTGAGGAAGCGAACAATGCGCCTCTCTTGAGGATAGACTCGATGGAAAGGCTCGGGGAGAGCTTTTTGGTCACTGCTTACTCGGGTGGTTGGAATGTTCAGCGGGATAGTTGAGGCAACCGGTAAAGCCCGTTACTCTGCCGGAAAGCTCTACGTGGAGGTTCCCTTCGATGTCAGGCCCGGCGATAGTGTGGCGGTAAACGGCGCCTGTCTGACCGTCGTGGACTTCGACGGGAGAATAGCTACCTTCGACGTCGGTGAGGAGACCCTGAGGAGGACGAACCTGAGGAAAGCTAGGGTCGTCAACCTCGAAAGGGCCATGCCGGCCAGCGGCCGCTTCGACGGGCACATAGTGACGGGCCACGTTGACGGGACGATCCGCTTCATAGCAAAGAGAACGAGCGGGAACACGACGTGGATGGCCTTCGAGATGCCACCCGAGAAGTGGGGTGTTGCAGAGAAAGGCTCTATCGCTTTGAACGGCGTCTCTCTTACGGTGGCGAGGGTAGAGAGCAACCGCTTCTGGATCCAGGTGATCCCCTACACGCTGGAGAAGACGAACCTCGGCCTCCTAAGGCCCGGCGAGAGGGTGAACTGCGAGATAGATGTCATCGCGAGGTACGTGAGGAGGATCCTCTCCACTTAATTCCATTTTTGGAACAAATTTTTAAAAGATATGGAACAAATTTGCCTCCGGGGAGGAAAAGATGAACTGGAACTCAATAAAAGAAAAAGTCCTTGATGGAAAAACCATCGTTCTCATTGACGACAGGAGGGAGTTTGAGGCCGATTTGGTTTATCCGGCCGAGATAGCTTCTCCGGAGGTTGTAAACTTCATGCTCTCGATGAAGGGCCTCCTCTGCCTCACGATGGACATGGAGGAGGCCTTGAAAAGGGGCTTCTTCCCGCTGCCGAGCAAGGAGGGGGAGACGAACTTTTTGATTCCCGCTGACTACAGGGAAAACTTCACGGGCATAACAGCTGAGGAGAGGGCTTTAACAGCTAAAAAGCTCGTCGAGGGGCTCTCGGTTGAGCACTTCAGGTATCCGGGCCATCTCCACCTCCTCGGGGGAATTGGCCTGAACAGGCGCCGCGGTCACACTGAAGGCTCCCTTGAGCTCATGGAGATCCTCGGCTTTAAGAGATATGCCCTCATCGTCGAGATACTCGACGAAAAAGGCGACTCCCACAACAGGGAATATGCGCTAAAGCTCGCGGAGGAGCACGATCTTCCGGTTGTAAACATCGACGACGTATGGAAGGAGTTCGTAAAGCGGAAACAGCTGATTAAAGTTTACGCCAACGCGAGACTTCCGACCAAGTACGGCGACTTCAGGATCATAGCATTCGACAACGAGCTGGACTTCAAGGAGCATGCGGCCATAATTAAAGAGCCTTACGGAGACGTTCCGCTCGTCAGGGTTCACTCAAAGTGTCTCACTGGAGATACGCTCGCCTCTCTCAAGTGCGACTGCGGCAGCCAGCTGGCCAACTCGCTGAGGATGATAGCCCAAGAAGGGGGCATACTCCTCTACATGGACCAGGAAGGGAGGGGAATTGGCCTGAAGGAGAAGATAAAGGCCTACGAACTCCAGGACAAAGGGCTCGATACGGTGGAGGCCAATGAAGCTTTAGGTCATAAGGCCGACGAAAGGACCTACGAGGCCGCCTTCCAGATGCTCCGCACCCTTGGAGTCTCCAAGATCAGGCTCATAACCAACAACCCGGCGAAGGCCAAAGCCCTAGAGGAGTTAGGGATTGAAGTGTTGGAGATAGTTCCCGCACCAGGGGAGGTAACCGAGCATAACAGGTTCTACCTGAAGGTGAAGGAGGAGAAGCTCGGCCACAGACTCCCGATGAAAATTTAATTGTGTAATCCGATAATTAATGGATTAACGAATTCGGTGGTGGTGTTATGGAGGTTAGAACCCTTGAGGGAGGTTTCGACGGAAAGGGCCTGAGGATGGCGGTCGTAGTCGGCAGGTTCAACGACCTGCTCACAGGGGAGATGCTCGAGGGAGCGTTAGACTGCTTCAGGAGGCACAACGTTGATGCCGTTGACGTCGTTAAGGTTCCCGGTTCCTTTGAGATACCCCTGGTTGCCAAAAAGCTCGCCGAGAGCGGAAGGTACGACGTGGTTTTGGCACTTGGAGCCGTCGTCAGGGGAGAAACGAAGCACTTTGACCTTGTTGCCAACGAAGTTGCCAAGGGCGTTGCGAACGTCTCCCTCCAGACCGGCGTCCCGATTATCTTCGGCGTCATAACCGTTGAAGACGAGCTTCAGGGCCTGAATAGGGCCGGAATTAAGAGCAACAAGGGCTTCGAGTACGCCATGGCGGCGCTTGAGATGGCGAACCTGATGAAGAAACTTTAAAGTTTAAAGATTAGAGGTGGTTTCAATCCTCCACCCATCCTTATTTTCAGCGACCCCGATAGCGAGAACTTTGTGCTCGAAGGGGAGCTTTAGAACCTCCGAGGCGAGTTCTCTGGCCGGGCTGAAGTTGTTCAGGCCGAGTTCAACGAAGCCATCCACGTTGTAGGTTGCGGTAACAAAAGCCTTTCCTTCCTTCAGCTCAAGCTCCCTCACCCACAGCCAGCCCCTTCCGGCGAAGCCGAGCCAGCCTCTCTTGTTTCCTCGCTCTATAACTCCAGCTATCCTTGGCGTGTCGTATGCATCTCTCTCGTAGTCCATCGCGTCGAGAACGTGGACTAAAGCCTTCCTCGGCTTCTCCCAGTCGAGGGCCTGGAAGATGAAGTCCGTGTGGAGGCCGTTGGTGACCACCGCGTACCTCTCGTTCGTTCTCACAACGGGGTAGCTCACATAGGGGTTGTCCGTCTCGGTTCGGTTGATTATGTAAGCGGTGCTGCCCTTAATCACGGCCTTCCTCTCCGGGAAGGAACGGGAGCAGAGGAGGTAGAAGGTGAAGGGCTTGCCGTTCATCAGGCCTATTCCGAGGGTTCTCCCAGTGTAGGTCAAGCTACCACCTCCCCCAACCTGTCATCCTCAAGGGCCAGTTTTATCTCCCGCGCTATCCTCCTGCCCGCGCTCATTGGCTCCTCCCAGTAGAGCCGTCCGTACCAGTGGAGGGCATTGCTCCCCCCGTCTATCCGCGAGGCGAAACCGATGGCCTTAAATTCTCCGTCGTAGGCGAAGTGGAGCGCGAAGGGTCCAATTATTCCGGGTGGTTCGAGTTTTCTCATCGCCTCGACGAATGCCAAACCGTAATCATAGAGCTTTGGCAGGAGCGACTCCCTGAGGGCGACACCGACGTTGCCCGCTATCGTGTACGGGAGCGGTCTCACCGGCCAGCGGGCGTTTCCGTCCGCTATGAGAATCCTCTCGTCAACGCCGAGCAGCTCAAGCCTGCCCAGGATTGGCGAGTGGAAGAAGTGGACGTAGAGGTAAACGCCGGGTATGAAGCGCTCAACCCTGTAGTCACCCTCAACACCCTCCAGCCTTTCTTCAAGCCCTTCTCCTTTAGCGATGAAGTGCCCGCTACCGCCCCTCGGCCCCTCAAGGCGGACGAAGTAAAGCTCGTCGGGCTTAGCCTCTTCCGGCTTGACAACCTCAACGCGCGGTATTCCAGCTTTGTCGAGCGCTTTGTCCTGAAGTTCAAAGGTCGTCTCCCACTTGAGGAAGCGCCTATTGCCGAAGAACTTGGTTCTGGCCCTTTCTATCGCCTCAAGGCCGAGGTAAGCCACGAAGGAACCGTGCGGAATTACGATGCCGTCGTCGTTTAGTATTGCGCTCATATCTTCGGTTACAAAAAGCTCGTCTGCGAGCCTCGTGGAGGCGTAGAAGGCTCTTCTTCCAGGTTTCACGTAGAGCCTCGTTTTAAAACCCTCACCCTTGGCCCCAAGGAGTATCTGGAGGGAGGAATGAGACGCTATCGTCGAGATTATCATTCGATCACCCCCAGCAATTCTTCCCGGGTTAATATTCTCCTGCCCTTTGCGACGCGCATCGTGTCTCCACTCAGCTCGTCTATCACCAGAAGCTCCCCGCCGAGTCGGCCGAACTCGAGCTTGAAGTCAACGAGCTGAAGGTCCTTTGAAGAGAGGAAATCCCGCAAAATCCCGACCACCTTCCCCATCGTTTCCTTCATCTTCTCGACCTCTCCCCTGCTCGCGATTCCCAGGGCGATCACTGAGTCTTCAGCTATCAACGGGTCGTCGAGGCGGTCGTCCTTGAGCGTGAACTCGGCTATCCCCAAGGGCTGAAAGGGCCTTACCCAGTCCCTGTATCTCCGCAGGAAGCTTCCGTAGGCCAGTTCCCGATAGATAACCTCGAGCGGAATCCTCTCGGCCTTCAGGAAGCGGGCCTTCCTATCGTCAATCCTCTCGACGAAGTGCGTTCTTATTCCGTTTTTCTCGAGTAGTTTGAAGAAGAACTCCGTCTGCATTAAAACGACGCTCCCCTTCCCGGCTTTTTCGCCGACAACTTCGTTGCCCCCGCTGTCTTCCCTACCGTCCCTGCCTAGGATGGTGTCCCTGAAGTGGAAGATGAGATAAGGGCCGTCCTCGTAGACGTCCTTGGTCTTGCCGGAGTATATTAACCTCAAGCTCTCACCCCTTCCTCAGCATGTCGTTGATGAGCTTTATCGCGCAGAGATCGCCGCACATCGAGCAGGCTTCCGTCTTCGTCGGTCTCTTCTTCCTTATCTCGATGAACCTGTCTTTGTCCTGGCTCAGCTCGAACTGCCCTGCCCAGTCGAGTTTTCCGCGGGCGAGGCTCATGAGGTAGTCCTTTTTGAAGTCCGCCTCGAACCTCGTGAGGTTGACGGCATGTGCCGCTATCTTCGCCGCTATAACCCCCTGGCGGACGTGCTCGACGTCCGGAAGGCCGAGGTGCTCCGCCGGAGTCACGTAGCAGAGGAAGTCAGCACCGTTCAGGGCCGCTATGGCGCCGCCTATTGCCGCCGTGATGTTGTCATAACCGGGGAAGATGTCCGTAACTATCGGCCCCAAGACGTAGAAGGGTGCGTTGTCGGTTGCGACCTTCGCGAGCTTCACCTGCGCCGCTATCTGATCAATGGGGACGTGACCCGGCCCCTCAACCATCGTTTGAACGCCGGCTTCCCTTGCGCGCCTGACGAGCCTCCCGAGGGTGTAGAGCTCGGCAATCTGAAGCTCATCGCCGGCATCGGGAAGTCCACCGGGCCTCAGGCCGTCGCCGAGGCTTAAAACCACATCGTACTCCTTTGCCAGTTCGAGGAGATAGTCGTAGTTCTTGTAGAAGGGGTTTTCCTCGCCCCAGTGGAGTATCCAGGCAGCTAAAAACGTCCCGCCGCGCGAGACCATGCCGACCGCTCTCTTCGTCCGCTTCATCTTCTCGACGACCTCTTTCGTAACGCCGACGTGGATCGTCGTGTAGTCAACGCCGTCCCTGAAGTGTTTCTCAACGGCCTTCCACATGTCGTCCTCGCCCATCTCGATGATGGCCTTTCCCTTGGCGAGCATCTCCTCGGCCGCCTGATAGATGGGAACGGTGCCGATTGGCACATCAACGGCGTGCATTACGGTTTTTCTGATCTCGTCGAGGTCACCACCGGTGGAGAGATCCATAATCGTGTCTGCACCGTATTTAACGGCAGTTTTGGCCTTCTCCATCTCAGCTTTGACATTGACTATATCGCGGGATGTGCCTATGTTCGCGTTCACCTTGACGCGGACGGCGCTGCCGACAGCCACTGGCTTAACCCAGTCGTGCTTAACATTGCGGAAGATGACGGTGTGGCCCTTCGCTATGCTCCTCTTGAGCTTCTTCAGGTCTATGCCCTCCCTCTCCGCTACGAACTTCATCTCCTCAGTTACCTCTCCCCTCTTCGCGGCCTCAAGCTGGGTCATCCCAATCACCCATTTAAAACCAGTTTATAATAAAGTTTTTAAGTTTCAAAACTAAGTTTTGACCGCGGCTTAAAAGGTTTTGGGTGGTGACAATGAAGGAAGTGGAGATAAGCAGGGCGATAGTTGAGGCCTACTTCAACGACCTCTTAGAGAACCTCTCTCTCGACGTTGCCATAGTCGGAGCGGGCCCCTCCGGAATGGTTGCCGGTTACTACCTGGCGAAGAACGGGGCAAAGGTTGCGATATTCGAGAAGAAGCTCTCTATAGGCGGCGGCATCTGGGGGGGAGCTATGGGATTCAACAGGATCGTCGTCCAGGAGGAAGCCAGGGAAATCCTCGACGAGTTCGGGATAAGTTACAGGCTCTTCAGGGACGGCCTCTACGTTGCCGATGCAGTAGAGACTGCAACAACTCTCGCGAGCAAGGCGGTGAAGGCCGGGGTAAAGTTCTTCAACATGGTGGAGGTTGAGGACCTGGTCGTCAAGGGCGACCGCGTCGCCGGGGTGGTTATCAACTGGACGCCGGTAATGATGACGGGTCTCCACGTCGACCCTCTCACCGTTGAGGCGAAATTCGTCGTGGATTCCACGGGCCACGGTGCCCAGATAAGCGGGCACCTCCTCAAGCGCGGGCTGATAGAGAGGATTCCCGGCGAGGGGCCTATGTGGGCTGAGAAGGGCGAGGAGCTGACTGTGAAGCACACAGGGGAGGTTTTCCCCGGCTTTTACGTGACCGGAATGGCAGCCAATGCCCTCGCTGGAGCGCCCAGGATGGGGCCGATATTCGGCGGGATGTTCATGAGCGGTAGGAAAGCCGCCCTCGAAATCCTCAAAAGGCTGGGGTGATGGGATGGCTGTTTTAATCATTGCCGGCCTCGACACCGGGGGCGGAGCGGGGCTTAAAGCGGACATCGAGACGGTTTCCACCCTGGGCGAGCACCCACTCCCCGTTATTACATCCGTCACCTACCAGAACCCCTCGGAGGTTAGAGGCTACCACACCCTTCCGCCAGAGGTTGTTGGGGAAGAGTTAAGGGCCGTTAAGGAGAGCTTTGAAATCAAGGCAGTCAAAATCGGTATGGTAGGGGGAGGTGAGGTTGCAGAAGCGGTAGATGGGGAAACGAAGGGACTTTTGAGGGTTCTTGATCCCGTCCTTGCTTCGAGCACCGGTGCAAAGCTCGCTGACTCAATCGAATCCGTTAAAGCCCTTATTCCCGGCTCAATAGCTACGCCGAACGTTCCTGAGGCGGAAGCCCTGAGCGGCCTCAAGATACGCTCGGTCAACGACATGAAGGAAGTGGCGGAGACAATAGCCGAGGGGCTGGGAGCAAAGGCCGTCGTCGTCAAGGGTGGCCATCTAAGCTACACAGACGTCCTCTACTGGAATGGTGAATTTTGCGAGTTCTCCGGAAAGAGGGTTGGGGGCTTCACCCACGGGACCGGCTGTGCATTCTCCTCTGCCTTAACAACGTTCTTAGCCAAGGACTTTGAGCTTCCTGAAGCCGTTGAGAAAGCAAAGCGATTCGTCGAGGGGGCAATAAGATTCTCAAAGGCCGAGACGAAAGCCGTTAATCCACTCTGGGAGCTTGAGAGGGATGCCCACCGCTGGAGAGCTAGGGGGGAGCTTGAAGGGGCAGTCAAAGAGTTTGTAAAGCTCGGCGAGAGGCTAAGCCGCCACGTTCCTGAGGTGGGGACGAACTTCGCGTTAGTAACCCCTTTCAACGAAGTCTTCGCAGTTAAGGGCAGGATAGTCCGCTACGGTGAAACGGTTAAGCCCGTGGGGCCGGTTGAGCCTGGAGCGAGCGACCACCTCAGAAGAGCTCTCCTCAGGACGCGCGAGTTCTACCCCGAAGTCAGGGCCGTTCTGAACCTTAAATACTCGGAGGAACTCGTCGAAAAGGCCAAAAAACTCGGTCTCATCGTTTCCTTCTATGACCGGCGGGAGGAGCCGGAGGAGGTTAAGCAGGCCGAGAGAGGAACGATGGAGTGGGGAATCGAGAGTGCGGTGAAGAGAGTCAGAGAGAGGCCCGATCTCGTCTACCATCTCGGCGACTGGGGCAAGGAGCCGATGGTTCTGGTGTTTGGGAGGAGCGCGGCGGAAGTTTTAGAAATACTGCATGACCTTGTCCGTTGACCTCACATAAACGCACATAGCACATCAAAGAACGCCGAGCCAAGCCAGTGGAGGAGGAAGCTTGGCAGGAAGCTCTCGCTTTCAAGGTCGAGCCATGAGAACACTATCCCCGCCACAAAGGCGTATGGAATCTCGATCCCAGGCTTTCCGATGTGGGCAAGGGTGTAAGGAACGTCCTGCGCAAGGATGGCCGGCCACCTGTTTTTCTCGGCCAAAGGCATGAGGAGGACACCACGGTAGAAGGCCTCGTTGGCCAGCATTATGGCCCCCATGGCGAGCTCTTTGATAGCAAAATCAAGCGGACTGGAGAAGCTAAAAATTGGGTAGTAATCCTTCATCGACGGAACCGTCGTGCCGTAGAGGCTGAGTGGAATTGTGGCGATTAGCAGGACCAGTGCCCAGCGATAGCCCCTACCGTTGCCAAGTTTAAAGCCCAATTCGGTCGGCCTGAAACCGAGGAAGAGCGCAAGGGCAAAAGGAACCGCGATTAAGAACAGGACGTTGTACAACGCCCAGAGAAATATTCCCCTCCAACTGTAGCGCACCGCGAGGATGAAGGGAAGTGATAAAGTATAGAGGATGTAAGGATTTCTCCTGATTCCCATCCGTTACACCATAAAGTTTATTTGGACGTTTCCAGCGTAGCGCCGAACTTCTATTCCCCGGTTGGTGAAGACGAGTCCTATCTCTAGGGGTCTTCTTGGGTTGGCACGCCTGACAACGCGGATTCCAACCTCATCGCCTATCCTGTCCTTGTTGAGCCGATTAACATGAGTGTAAAGAAGGCTTAGAAAGTTTCTATAGTCCTGCATCTCCTCGAGGAACTCTCTCTGTTCAGGGTTCAGTCTCGGGTAGATGTAGCGGTGGAAGAACCAGTCAAAGGCGCTCCTAGTCTCCGTTGAGTACGCGAAGAGGAGCTGGTAGAACTCCACGTTCTTGTTTCCAAAGACCGAGTCCATGTGAGCGACGGCCTTCCCAAGGTAACCCGCGGCCTCGCTGAGTTTCATGTTTATAAGCCTCAACTCAATGTCGCTCCCCCTTAGGTTTATCTGAACGTACCTACCCGCTCCAAAGTCCATGTAGATCGTGTTGTAGAACAGAACCAGCTTTCTTGGTCGGAATGTCATGTACTGAACGAGGCGCCTAATCGTGTCCCCCAGCCGGTTGAGCTGTCTGGGATCGCCAATGAGGAGTGCCTCTATCCCAGCCACGGGTTCATGTAGAACTACATCGTTGTCAAGCCAGAACTCGACCTCGTGCCTCCATCCCGGCATGTTGTAGCGGTTCAGAATCTTTAGGTCAGCTATTGAAACGGGGGCTTCCTTCTGAACCCGTCCAAATCGTTTCTTAAAGACGACCACGGGGTGGTAGCCGTTTGAGGGGTTGATGTACGACACCGGTATATCCATGACATAGCACAGTGCCATGAGGGCCTCACGTATCTTAGGGATGTCATCCCGCGTGAACCTCGAACCTAGATCCTCAAGCAGAATCCTCAGTCTCCCCTCACTGACCATGGCCTGCACCCAAAAGGATTAAGAAGAAGGGATTAAAAAGTTCACTCCGAGCCGGCGGCTTTCTCATCTTCCATCTTCCCCGCGGCGGCCTTGGTCTTCTTCTTACTACTGGTCTTCCTGGTGGTGGTCCTTCTCGTCTTCCTGCCCTTGGTGCCCTTCCTGGAGTTCCTATCTTCATCCTCAGGTTTTCCTTTTGTGGTTTCAGCCTCCTTAGCCTTCTCGTTCTCTGGCTCCTCTTGTATTTCAGCCTTTTCTTCAGTCCTCTCCTCTGTGGTTTCCTCTGAGGGAACTTTTTTCTCCATCTTGGGGTTTCCCTCTGCAACCCCTTCCCCGATTTCCTCAGAAGGCTCCTCTCCAGCCTCCTCTTCGGACGGCTTGAGGAGTTCGTCAACGCCCGGCTTGAAGGTTATTTCCTCGTAGCCTATGAACTTGAGGTCGCTCTCGAGGAGTATCTCACCGAGGACGAGCGTGTTTTTATCAACTTCGTTGTGAACGGGGGTGAAGTCAACCGTGACGTCCTTTTCGCCGACTTCAATAAGGACCTTCTCATGGTCAACGCTCGGCATGCGGAGTTCTAAGAGGGCCTTGACCCGCTCAATCGGGTCGCCTATCTTCTCAACAACCTCCACCTCGTAAACCAGATGCTTGCCGGCGTAGGGGTGGTTGAAGTCGACCCTAACGCGGCCGCCACTGACGGTGAGAACCCTTCCCTTGAGCTTTCTACCGCCCTCGGTTTCTATCTCAATCGGCATGCCTGGGAATGGGCGGAGGCCCTGTCTCCTGAACTGGCCGAGGGTGAAGATTTTTATGAGCTTGGGATCACGCTTTCCGAAGCCATTCTCTGGTTGAACGGTTATCTCATACTTCTTCCCGACCTCAAGACCTGCGAGTTGCTCATCGAGACCCTTAATGACGTGGCCGGCACCGACCGCAACCGGAACGGGGCCGTAGATGCCCTTTTCGTTGTAGATGCCCGCCTCCTTGGCGACCTTTTCATAGGTCGTGTCGAATATCTCACCGGTCTCCCTGACCTTTCCGGTGTAGTGAATCCTTATGACGTCTCCTTTCTTGATCGCCATCATCGTAACCTCCTTTTCATGTTCTACCCCGGATTGAGAGGGTTGCTTTTTAAGCTTTTGCCGTTTACCAAGGGGGCGATAACCTAATAAGAGAACCCCCCAAGTTCCCCCGGTGGTGAAGATGGCCATAAGGATATACAACACCCAGACGAGACAGAAGGAGGAGTTCAGATCGCTCAGAGAGGGCGAGGTTAGGATGTACGTCTGCGGTCCGACGGTTTATGACTACACCCACATCGGCCACGCGAGAACCTACATCGCTTTTGACGTCGTGAGGCGCTACTTCGAGCATAAAGGTTACACAGTCATGATGGTCATGAACTTCACCGACATAGACGATAAAATCATTCGCAGGGCGAACGAGACTGGGGAGAATCCAAGAGAGCTGGCCGAAAAGTTCCTTCGCTACTTCCTGGAGGATATGGGAGCGTTAAAGGTCAAGCCGGCCGATATCTATCCCCGCGTTACGGAGCACATAGGGGACATCATAGACTTCATTGGGAGGCTGGAGGAGAAGGGCTATGCCTACGAGGGAAGTGACGGCGTTTACTTCGAGGTTCGCAAGTTTAAGGACTACGGAAAGCTAAGCGGGATAAAGGTGGAGGACCTTGTCAAGGGCGCTCGTGTTGAACCCGGTGAGGGTAAGAGAAACCCCGAGGATTTTGCCCTCTGGAAGAAGGCGAAGCCCGGCGAACCCAAATGGGGAAGCCCCTGGGGGGAGGGGAGGCCCGGCTGGCATATCGAGTGCTCCACGATGAGCACGAAGTACCTGGGAGAGAGTTTCGACATCCACGGCGGAGGAAACGACCTCATCTTCCCTCACCACGAGAACGAGATAGCGCAGACGGAAGCGTGCACTGGTCATGAGTGGGTCCGCTACTGGATGCACACCGGTTTCCTCATGGTCAACGGCGAGAAGATGAGCAAGAGCCTAGGCAACTTCATCACGATACGCGAGGCGTTGGAGCGCTACGACCCCGAGGTGATAAGGCTCTTCGTGCTCCAGAGGCACTACAGATCACCGCTCGACTACACGGAGGAGGGCATGGAGCACGCGAAGAACAACCTGGAGAGGCTCTACAACACCCTTGAGAACATCCGCGTGGCTATGGAGAAAGCGGAGATATCCTTCAAGTGGGGAAGCGAGGAGTTCGAGGCCTACGACGCTATACGGAACGCTAGGGAGAATTTCTACGAGGCGATGGACGACGACTTCAACACGGCCGAGGCCCTGAAGGCCGTCTTTGAGGCCAGCAACGCGGTCAACCGCTACCTGACCCGGGTGGAGACGCCGAAGGAGAGCATACTGAGGAAGGCCTGGGAGTTCTTCAAGGCTGTCAGCGAGGTCTTCGGAATCTTCGAGGACTACTTCCGCGAGCAGAAAGTCGGTGAGGAGGAAGCCTTGATCAACCTCCTCATAGAGGTTCGCGGCCAGCTCAGGAAGGAAAAGAACTTCGCGCTGGCGGACAGGATAAGGGCCGAGCTCAGGGAGCTTGGAATCCAGCTTGAGGACACACCGCAGGGAACGGTCTGGAAGAGGGTGAAGAGGTGATTCCTTTTACTTTTGTCACTTTCTTATCAAAACCCGAAACAAAACACTTAAATATAACCCCCCGTCCGCTTAGTTAAGGGAAATCCAGATGAAGAAGTTTCCTGCAAGACTTGCTTCTTGGAAAGAGATTGAAGAGTGGTCAGGGAAAGGGGCTTGGAA
>Ga0256829_1001172_pt1 | contig 22510 bp, 10 predicted proteins | sample 131447metaG_FD_185979 | JGI IMG/M metagenome (GOLD analysis project Ga0256829, IMG submission 185979) | Hydrothermal vent microbial communities from Lau Basin, Pacific Ocean - 131-447 | ecosystem: Environmental > Aquatic > Marine > Hydrothermal vents | place: Pacific Ocean: Lau Basin | collected...
CGCTGCCTGAAAGGTTCATCCAAGTGAGTCTCATGCTGCTTCACTCGTTACTAATTTGGAATAACCAAACTACGCTCCTCGTTTATTGCCTGAGACTCACTTGGAATGAACAAAAAGTGTACCGCAATGGTCAACACGCTCTAGTCTTGAACTGGCTTCCATTCTTCTCCGCATAAGCCATTGGCCATTAACGGATAAAAGGGGTCTCTAGGCTGGTGCAATCCACGTTTAATCGACGCTAAATGGTTAATTTCAATATAGGGTTCTTGCTGCGCATTGCCAGTGTTATCAAAGAGGTAGTATTTGGTGGTGTATTCGGTAAGTAGCAGCGCGCTAGGTAGTTGGGTATTTTCGACAAGTTTCACACTTGATACTGCTTTGAAACGGCTAAACGTAGGGTCTAAAGTCAACAATTTTCTGTAGAAATACCCCTTATCAGATTGGCGCTGAGAAAAACTCGCCAGCAAATCTACCAGTGTAGTGCGGTCTATTGCTTCGCGTTGAAGCATAAAGTTGTGATATACCCCATTTGTATCTCTGCCAACGGTATAGGCTTGCTCAGACTCAAGGCTAGAAAGGTAATCCACACCGTCTTGGGTGTAATCGCTAAGTGCATCAGTATTCATATTCACGTAGTAGTCGCTGATACCGGCGGGAATTACGTCGAATAGCAAAACATCGGGGGTAACTTTGTCCAGCGCTTCAGGGTCAGTGGGCCCGCGCGCTTCACATTGGTCGGCAATAATGTAGTAGTACCTTCCGGCGTTCATCGCCAGACTTTGACTGGAAAACAACAAACATAAACAGCAGAACAATAGGCGCATGAGTACTCTTTGCGTGAACAATAACTTTTGATGCTCATTTTCATCGGAATGGCAAAGAATAACAATCAAAAAAGGGCATCAGTTGATGCCCTTTTTAGTGCTTAACACATAGTTATTCCACTATGTCTGGAATGGCATCTGGGTCTTGAGAAACCTTACCCACCCCTGCATTGTTAATGACGTGCTGTTTTACCTGACTGGCGTCGAGTAATTCATAATCATAAGGCACTTCGTAGCTAGACGTTGGTGTTGCGTCTGGTCCTGCAACAACATCGCCATCTTCTGGCTCAGTCCAAGTTACACCCGTACCAAAGATGTTACCCGAAGTGTTCCAGTAGCCAATTACATCAGAGTAGAAAGAAACAATAGGATTTTGCGTATTTTCAAACACGTTATTGTTTATTTGTAACTCGGCACCTTGGCGAGAATTAATTCCGGTAGACGAGATATTGTTGTAATAGTTGTTGTACAAGTGGCCGTGACCATAGCGGAACAAGGGTAGACGAGACTCAATACTTTCAAACCTATTGTGGTGGAAGGTAATTAATCTGTCTGTATTGTCGCTGTCAGTATCGTTTTCGGTATGACCATGCAACGAGGCTTTCCAGTGGTCATGCAAGTAGTTGTACGAAATAGTAATGTTTTTCGCACCGCGCTTGCTGTCGATTAACCCGTCGTAGAAATCTTTGTCTACCGACAATGAACTGTAGAGTTCGTTGTGGTCGATCCATATGTTACTGGTAGTTGAACCATCGTTATCGCCTTCGATAGAGATGGCATCTTTACCCGACGTTAGTACGCTATGTATGGTCAAGTTTCGAATGATGACGTTATTCGCTCTGCGTATAAGAATGCCAATGCCGTCAAATTCGCCACGGTCAGCTACACCAATTATCGACACATCGTTCATGTCTTTAATTTCAATAGGATCACCAGAGCCGCCATTGTTAGCATCAGTAATTATGCCATCTACGTATATGGTTACTGGCGTATTGGCAGATTTCGCATCGTTTAGGGCAGTTTGCAAATCTGCACCATTGTCTACGGTTACAACTGTACCGCCAGCGCCACCCGTTAAGTCAAAATTGTACTGAGCAAATCCACTTGAAGACTCGGCATCTACCGTTTCCACATCAGGAAGAGCAGGGGCAGCAGGGGTCCATCCGGCACCATTATCGTAATGTGCAAAGATGTCATTGCGATTAGTCAGCCCAGTCACTTCGCTATCGGATAAAATATAAGCAAATTGACGGCTATCTAAGTTCAATGGGTTACCATTAATATCCATGCTGCCATACTCTCTCCAACCAGATACAGCGGTTGGTGTTCCTGGGTTTGGCGCTGGCTGATCACGAACGCCTTCACCTGCCCAACCAATATCGGCAATGTGTGTGTCGAATCGGTTGTTAATCATAGTGATATTGTCGAAGTAGCTACTGTTTCCGCTACTACGAGCAATGTAGGTAGAGTTGTCTAGTACGCCGTTTCCGATAGGGCCAGGACCATTAGTGAAGCGATTGTTGAGGAATATGAATCCTTTATCCGTTTCATTGGGGACACGAGCCTGTAGCACATAGCCACCCGCGGTGTCCTCATTCGGATCGCCATTCTTTGAATCACCTATGGTGCGAATTTCGCTGTTCTCAAACAGTGCCGTATTTGCTCCACCCCAGATGAAATCAACGTTCCCAGCAACCAACGACTCGTAGAACCAACTGAAACCTTTCAATTGTAGTGTGTCTTGTTCACTGATGAAGTTCATGTTTGAAGCGATTAGGCGACCGCTAGAACTATTAAAGTAGATAGTTTCAGCTTGGTTCGAATCACTGTTGTTACGAATATGGCTATTCTTTAGGGTAAAATTGCTAAGGGTGAGCTCATCTACGCCTTCCACTAGGAAAACACTTCGTCCACCGGCTGGGGAACCACCTGGGGCTTCACTTTTTCCACTACCGCTGTTGAAGCTTTCGTAGTTGTCGTAGTACACCACAACACCTTCGCGGCTCTCGCCTTGAATAGTAACTTTGTTGTTACCTCTCAAAAACAAAAGTTCTTCATACATACCGTCGCGAAGGGTAATGGTAGCACCTTCATCTTCAGCGATGTTCTGCATAACATAGTTGAGTGCGCCTTGCAGTGAACGGAAGTCAGCTTCACCGTTGTCATCAACCACTATTGCATTACCCGCAGGCATGGCTTCTCGCGTGGTAAAGGTCCAGTTTGCGTCTTTGCCAAGACCATCAAAGGCGTCGCCATTTAGTGTACCGTTAGAAACAACGGATTCACCAATGGCAACGTAGTAGCTTTGTCCGTATTCAAGTGCGCGATTATGAGGCTTAACAATGAGGCTATTACCGTCGAGTTTAATTGGATGGTAGTTCACCAAACGTCTTCTCTCTTGGTCACCATAGCCTAAAGAATCGGTATCGCCCCCGAGGGAAAGCACATCAACTAGCGTATCGTTATCGGCGTTGTAAATGCGAACCTCGCCCACGTTTCCAAGGGTTGGTTCGTTATCGAAGGTCAACGTCAGTGTGGTATCTACGTAGGCGTTCTGGGTACCAGCAAACGGTGTGGTATCACCCATTAAATCACCGTAGGTACTGGTTGGCATCACAAAGCCTTCCTGTACAGTCACAGATATTGTTTTCTGTAGTGTGGGGTCAGAGCCCGACGTAAAGGTGATTAGCGAAGTGCCAGCCGCTACCGGTGTTAAGGTAACTTGTGGGCCGTCTTGGGTTACGGTAACTACCGTCTCTTCACTGCTCACTACGGTAAAGGTGTCCTCTGTCATGCCGTCATCTTGTACAGCGGTGACATAAATCATGAGAGGATCGCTACTCGTGGTGGTATCCCATGTAGATTGGGTATAGTCCAATGATAGTTGAACGGGCTTAACGGATGGATCACCTACTTTAATATCGTCCATTTCAAAGGAGCGGTTGTTGGTGAATAGTCCAATTAAACCTTTTGCTGTATAGGTGCCATCTGTAGTGCTACCCATATTTTCACCGTTGAGATAAACGGTAAGGGCGTCATCTATCATTTCAAAGCGAACGCGGTACCAGGTTCCATCAACACCGTCTTTCTCACCAAGCTCGATGGGTGATTTAGTTTGCACAGGGCGTGAAATACTGCCTGCCTGACTTACGGCTACTTCCACCTGAGTGCTCGACGTAGAGTTTTGTACGTTTAATCCGCCACCAAACCAGTTGCCTGCACTGTCATAACGACCAAGCATGAATATTTGCTTGTTGCGCGTAGTACTGTTTTGACGAGGGCGAATGCGTGCTTCTACGAAGTAATTACCGTTTTCTGGAAGGTTTGCCAGCGCAGATTCTTTTAATAAGAAAATCTCACCGCCTTCTCCGCCAGCCGTATATCTAAGCACATTGTTGCCGTTGTCATCGAGTATATCGAAGGTGCCTTGTGGACCGTTAGACCCCGAATCATTGGCAAGAAGGTCGAAGTCGTCTAACCCACCGTCTGCAAAATCTGCGCAGTAGTACAAGTCTGGCTCATTGGCACAGCTGAATACGCTAGGATCGACTGGATCGCCATCGTAAGAAATGACGAAGTTGTCTACGACTACCGTACCGCCGCTTTCTGTGCGAAGTTGTAAGAAAGAAGACGATGTTGCTACGAAGCCTTCGATAGACAAACGTTGTCCGGGTGTCAGCGAGGTAATAGCTTCGCTGTAGAACTTAGACGAACCACCGTGAATCGATTTACTACTGCTACTGGTATTGTTATCTGCGTAAATAATGAAGTTGTTGTTACCCTCAGTATCTTCGGTAGACACAATATCCATGCTAATGGTGTATTCGCGGCTTAGGTCTAACACACCTGTGGTGGTGGTATCATCGCCGGTAGTGTCTGTGTCAGGAGTGGTATTACCCAACGAGAAACGAGCACTACTAATCGACATTTGCCCATCGGTAATGGTTAATCCTGAATTACCCCCGGTGACACTATAAAACGGTGTAGCACCGCTACCGTCTGTGTCTTTGTACGCAGCGCTGAAGAAGGTGTCTTTATCAGTTTCAAAGGTTTCTTCCAGCAGCACGTTCGCTTGAATATATTCAATACGAATATTATCAATAACCACAACCGAACCACTTTCTGTGCGGAACTGTAAGTAAGAGTTTTGGCTCGCAACTTGACCTGGCACTGTGTAAGTGGTGCCAGGGACAAGGTCGAGTACAAGTTCGTTAAAGAAACGAGAATCACTGCCTAAGTAGGAGTTGGCACTTCCAGACGTATTGTTATCAACGTAAATTTGGAACTTGTTGTTGCCTTCGCTATCTTCGGCAGAAACTAAGTCGAAAATCACGTTGTACGGACGACTCAAATCAAGTGCACCGGTAGAAGAAGTGTCGTCTGCCGAGCTAGTGGTATCAGGTTCAGTGTTACCCATAGTGAAACGGCCACCATCAAGCTGAATGCCTGCATCGACTTGGGTAACCGAGCCACCCGTTATCGTAAACATAGCAACACTTTCACCCGCGGCATTTTCGATGGCTGCAAAGTTTGTCGAGAACACATCTTCACTTACACCGGCAAAGCTATAATGCAATGGCAGCGGTGTAGTAGGAATACTAGGCGGATCCACTGGGTCAGGATCTGGGTCTGGCTCTACTGGGTCTGGTGGCTCAACAGCATCGGCTACTGTGTCGATGCGCAAATTGTCGAGTGTAATAGAGCCGCTTGAATCTGTGCGAAGCTGGAAGAAGCTGTTGGTAACACTAGCGTCCAGAATTTTAGCGTCTGGCAATGTAGGGTCACCGCCAGCAATGTCATCACCTGGCTCGTAAGTGTAAGAATAGCGCGTGCCTGCTACTAGCTCACCATCGGCTAAACCAATACTAACGAACTTAGATGCTGCACCATGTACCGAATTACCTTGGCTGGTGGTGTTGTTGTCAACATAAAGTGAGAAGGAACCAGCGTTGCCCGTAGAAATAACATCAAAGCTAATGGTGAAGCCTTCACTAATATTGTAAATACCTGTGCCTACGGTATCGCTACCAGAGGTATTGGCTGATGGGTTAGCAGCAGCGTTACCTATCGTGAAGCGGTCACCTTCTAATGTTAGTTGACCCGTGGTTGCATCAACAAGTGGACTACCGCCGGTAACAAGATAGAGTGCCCCAGCATCTGGAGCGTCACTGAGTCTTTTGTACGAAGAAGAAAAGAAAGTATCTGTGTCTGTATCGAAATTCTCTTCTAGCGCTGCTGGAACTGCGCTTGCAGCTTCTTCTAGTCGTGTAACTTCCGCGCTTGCTTGATCTTGTGTGAACGCAAATACTGCATTCATGGGGTCTTCTTTTGCTAAGCAAGTTTCAACCAGTGATGCCGCCGAAGGGGCTTGGTCAGCAGTTGAGCTATTGATACACAAGCTGTAAACATCATTAACCGTGTTATAGGCTCTTGAAATAAGAAAATCTACATTACCGTTGTGTTCAAGTATTAATACTTTGCGGCCAAACGCAAAAGAATATTCCCCCTCAATTAGGGTATCCCCAGACACCAGGCTAAAAGTACCGGAAAGATTGGTTTCGTCGCTTGGCGTAAAGTTTAAGGTAGATTCCACCACTTCACGACCTACAAGTCGTGGCGCATAAACATCACCCACAAATTTATCTACGTTAAACGTATTTGGAAACAGCGTACCCAATTCGCTTTCGAGGTAGTCAACAAAGTGGGTAATCGCCGTAGATTTATCTACTAAAGCGCTTGAAGCGCCGCCAGCGGCGTTTAGCCAGACTTCTACATCAGCAGCAAAATCGGCGTCGGATTGGCTGAAAAAGTCAGCTTCGGTTTGTCCTTCGTCTAGTGTGATCACAGCAACATTAGCAGCATCCAGGCTCAGTGTTATACCATTTAACGGATCGCCGTCAGTATCCAGTGATTGTAATAATCTAACCGTGTTAATCACAGATTGATCAAATGCATTATCGGTTTGGAACAAATCCAGTGGTGAAATAACACTAGACGCAGGTACGTCTGGAAATGCCAACTCACCTATAGAGAATGACAATTGTTCGCCTCGGAAATAGGAAAACTGACCGTTGGCGTCGGTGGCACCATCAGCCACCGATTCTGATGAATAGCTTAGTCCGCTTACAGGGCTGTCAACAAAGACACCTGTAAGCGCAGGTTCAGGTGGTAGTTTAACATTGGTGCTACTTTTTTCGCCGCACCCAGTGACTAACACTATGCCGCCTACAACAGCGGCAATTTTTGAGAGTTTCATGGTTACTCAACCTCCAATTGGAAGCTGGCCGTACTTATACACTATTGTCCGCGCCAGCTTTTAAAGCATGTGCTGGAGATCACTCCAGCGCGGGCAATTAGTAGAATTTAACGTTCATGCCAAGTTGATAGCTTCGGCCGTAAACTTCTCGTTGATAGAGAATGTTACCGCCACTAAGCGCATTACCTTCGAAGTAGCGTAAATCTGCTTCTTCGGTAATGTTGAGCGCATCAAAGTACAATTGAACCTTTTTAGTAATGTCGTACTGCACTTTGAAATCTAGGCTTTTAACGTCGTCTTGGTATTGATCGGCCCAGACTTTACAACTACCAACATCGGTGAGGTCAGCAGATTCAGGGCAGGCGCCAATCTCTTCGAGAATGTTTGAACGTACATTTCCAATAAGCCTTGCCGAGAAGGTTTCGCTTTCCCAACCTACAATCAGGTTAACAGTAGTGTCTGCTTGATCAGGAAGGGCGACTTTTCCTTGACGAATAGTGCTGTCTAATGTTGCTTCACTATCTAAGAAGGTCGCGTTGCTTTGGAAGAAAAAGCCGTTATCAAAGTATTGGTTGTAGCTTAGCTCCACACCGTAAACGGTAGCTTTATCACCGTTGATTGTGGTGTTGATTTCGTTTAGGTGAAGATCTTGAGGAATAACAAACTCAGTGACCTGATTTACTGGCAAGGTTAGTGGAAGATCAGCAAGTGACATACTGATACCATTTACATCGACAATAAAATTATCAATATCTTTATAGAAAACAGCAGCTTCCATAAAGAGGTTTTCACTTGGATACCAACCAATTGACGCATCGTAGTTTACTGACGTCATCGCCAGTAGGTTGGGGTTACCCACATCAAGAGCATTGTCTGAGCCCAACACGTATTGACTTAGTTGCTGAATAGTCGCGCCGCCTTGGCTGTCATCACAGTTGTCTGAACCTGGAGGACACAATTCAATGTCACTATCAAAAATTGCATAAGCCCGCGCTTGTTTGAACGATGGGCGAGTAAAGCTGGTCCACACAGCAGCACGTACTAATATGTCTTCAGACAATTCCCACTTTAAGTGTGCACTCGGGAAAAACTCACTGTATTTGATAGATGCTTCGGGTAGTGGAATAGCAATATCAAGTCGCCCTTGTCCTGCACCGTTGAACTCGAAGTCATCGTTTTCTAACGACATATAACCAGTAGATGAAAACTCTGTTTCAGCCCAGCGAACACCCGTAATCAGCGTTGCATCTAAACCAATAGGGAATTCAGCCATGGCGTAAATTGCCTTGGTGTCTTCAACTATGGTGTAGTCGTTTTTAGTACTTTCAATCGATACTTCACCACTGGTGGCTGGTACTACGGTTTGACGCGTTACACCGACGATTTGATCAACAGTCGCTCTGCTTTCAAACGGCAATTGAAATTGGCTATCTGCTGGTATGCTGCTTTCATAATCAGCAAGGGTAGAATTTACTGCTGCAATACAAGCTGCATCACCATTACAATCGTCTTCTGATGGGTCAAAGCTCCATCTGTCCTTGTCACGATCATGGTCACGCTCGGTAATTTGCCCACCGATTTTGATGTAATTCAACCAGTCGTTGAATATATCCGCTCGCAGGTTAAGGTTGGCCGTTTTTATTTCGTCGGTACGTACACCATCTTCTAGGAACAGGTTGTCAAAACGGAAGTTTGATAGATCAGAGCCATCACCGCTGCCAGAGGTTCCAAAAATGCTGTTGTTTGGGTCGTAATCAAGGCCCGCTAGTTGAGCGGCTTCTTCTGGCGACATAATGCGTGCGTTAATGGTGTCGCGTAAGCCTTGTCCATAAACAATGAGATCTCGTTCTCTGAACTGTACTCGGCGGTCACCGCGAGAGTCTTCCTCTGAGCGTGAAGATGCAAACTCATAGTCCAAGACGAACATGTCAGAGAGACGATTTTCACCACCTAGGCTAAATGTAATGGTTTTGTTTTCACTTTCTTGAATGAAATGCTGGTGGAATACGTCAATGTCACTTAACACGAATTCTTTGGTCTGACCGTTTACGTAAACGATTTCACCGCTACCTACTGAGCCTGCATCCTGAAAATCATAAAACTCTTGCAAGGCTACGTCGTCATCGTCAAACTGAGTATACGTGCCTTTTATGTAGTAATAGTTATCGGTATCGGGTTTGTATTCCACATTCAACGCAGCCGCTTGTCGGGTTCTTCCCGCAATTTCGCGGCGCTGCTCTAGTTGAGCAGGTGCAAGAATGACATCACCTGCGGCGATTTCCTCGTCGGTTAATCCAAGATCGGCACGGTAGAACTTCATTTCATTGGTGCTGTGATGACGAGTTTCATCGACCATGGTTTTTCTATCTTCGTGAGAAATCGCGAACCCAATACCAATGGTTTCGTCATTGAAGAAGTGAGTACCGTCAAAACTAAACCTAGGTGAGTGTTCTTCCCGCAGTACAGAATAAGAATCTTGCAGTCTGAATTTTAGCGTGTTTTTACCGCGGTCAAACGCAGAAATAGCTTTTACGTTTACCGTACCACCAATGGAATTCAGGTTCTGATCAGGGGTGAGTGTTTTAAGAACTTCAATGGTACCAAGTAAGTCTGACGGTAGCGCGTCTAGGCCGACTTTACGCTCGTCGCCTGCCCCTGCCATTTGCGAACCGTTCATATTGACTGAAACAAAACCTGGTCCCAAGCCCCTTACGGTAACGTATTTACCTTCACCTTCTGAACGTTGCAGTGTTACACCGGGTAGGCGGCGCAGTGATTCAGCAACGTTTTGGTCTACAAAATTACCTAGGTCATCGGTAGAAATTACTGAGCTAAAGCCGTCTTTCATCCGCTCTAAGTCGCGTGCTTGCAGGTCGGCTTGTTTAACGCCTTTTACTTCAATAATTTCAACGTCACTTTGTTCTTCTGTGGTGGTTACTGCATCGGTAACTTCCTGTGCAGTTTCATTGGTTTGTGCAACGCTGGAAAATGCTGCTGTTACAGCAAGGGCAAGCGTTGTCCATTTGAACATGTGCATGTGCTTTCACTCCTTCATTATATGTGGTGACATATTTTTAGGTATTGCCACCGGTGGCATTATGCTATTAAGAAGTGAAGATTTGTATATTATTTAACTATTTTTTTACAAAATATTTAAATGTGAACCTCATTTGAGCTCGGATAGTTGTCGCCATTGGGCTGTAGAGAGTGCTTCTTGTGATGTTTGGCTTGCGCTAAAGTACGAGGCATATGCCAACCAATCTACCACTTCTAACTCATCGTCGATGATGCCGTCGTCACTGGTGTATTGATTGTTTTTGAGTTGTTCAAGCATTCGACTGTCCACTGGGTCTAACCCCATTGCCATACGTGTTTTTGTTGCTCCAACGTTGCGAGAAACGACAAGTTCATTCCAGGTTTCTTGAGGAGTAAGAGTTTCATCGTTTAACAACGTAATGGCTTCGCTTTCAAATGGTGTAAGCGAAACTGATGCGGCAACAGTCAATGAGTATGCTTCTTCGTTGCGTTTGGCATTCTTAACGTCTAAGCCAAGAAGATTATTCTGAGTCATGTCAGCATGATCGTGCATGTAATTGTTGTGGATGTGTAAGCGCGACAGTGCGTCTTCAATTGCCCAAAGTTGGAAAAAACGGATTTTTTTCGATGCAGGCCCTGGCTGAAAATAATTGGCCACAAGGTTTGCGCGCCCTTCTTTTCCACCGTAGCTAGAGTTAGTCCCCCAATTAGCAATGACATTATTGCGAATATCTACAAACTCTTCTTCTTGAGGGTATGGGGAACCTAATCGCCAACCGTTTATGCGCGGCGTACGGCTAGTATGGCTAACGACTACATTTTGAATGAAGCTAGCATAATTCCCCCCCCAGATACCGCCGTAGCCATGCTCGCCTTTGCTATGGCCAGCATTGTTCAAACTTTCCGACAAAATGCTGTTTTGAAGGGTGAATCTTGTATTGTTGTAAAATGAGCCTACTTCGTCATTTGCCCAACTTAACGAACAGTGATCTATGATTACATCTTGCTGATTTCTAATAAAAAGCGCGTCGCTTTCTCCCTCGCCACGTCCCGGACGAAAACGCATGTGGCGTATAATGACCTGGTTTGCCTTGACTTGTGTTTCGGCTCCCTTAACCACAATCCCTTTAGGAGACGTTTGACCAGCAATGGTGATGTTGTCGTGTTTAATTTCTAGCGGGCGTTTTAGTTCAATAATGCCTGAAACATCAAATACCACTAGTCGCGGGAATGGTTGTGAAACTGCCCATCGTAAGGTGCCGGCTTGATTTTTTTCACCATCGTCTAAACTGGTGACAATCAGCACTTCGCCATTATTTCCTCCCTGCGTATATTTTCCAAACCCCATAGCGCCTTCGAACGCCAATAAATTTGGCGCAATATCATGCTGAGTGTTAGCACTTACTGACACTGTAAAATTGAGTAAGAAAATAAATACTATGCCGCGCAAGTTCATATGGCTTCTCTAGTTGACTGAACTGATGAATCGCTTGGAATTCGTGAAATAGATTTGAGCTTATTGCTCCACTGGTACAGTTGTTCTGTGTTTTTTAAAATACTGGGAAAGTACAGCGAAAGTATAGCCGTTAGCTCACCATTGGCAGAAAAAGCAGGAACCGCAATAAGCGTACTTTGCCTTTTTGAACAATAGGTTACTGCGTATCCTCGGGTACAGGCTTCCGATCTGCATTTAGATGCACTTGCTTGATTAAGATCGTTGTTCAATGGTGAATTTCCCTCGGGTTGCCTTTCTAGCAATTGAGGGTAGTACGCTAGTGCAATTTGTCCCGGAGCACTTTTGAATAACGAAAGCTGAGTTCCCGCGCGTATTGGACACAAATACGATGCTGAAGAATCTATAACATCTACAGTTAACGCCCCTGTTTCGCTCGGAATGCTGATTAGTGCACTACAGCTATGCCCATCAATTAACCGAGCAAGTGGTTGTGTGAGTTTATTTTGTGCAGTACGGCGATTCACATCAGCAGCGTTTACTTCGTAAATTCTGCGACCATATACATATCGAGTACCTCTTTTTTCCACCACTCGCTCGCTTAACAAGGTTTTTAACAAGCGAAAAACCGTTGTTCTCGGAACTTGAAGTGCATGTTCGATATCGGCTGCACGAAGTCCGTCTTTCGATGAAGCTAATGTTTGACAAAGTTGTATAGCCTGAAAAACACTTGGGATGATGTAGCGTTCCATGGTTTTACTTGCTCCTCGATATAAATTGTTAATCAATATATCTACGATTTACAAAGAATGCCACCGGTGGCAATTAAGCGATAATAGTCAGTAAGATTCATGTAAGTCAAATTTAAATGTGGTTGGGCGGTGGTTTAGAATGCTTAAATATGTGTTCTAGTGATGCAATTCGATGGAATGCATGGAATCAACTTATCTTCTGTACGTCGAGTCTTACTTAACTCCAGCGCTTACTATTAAACATACCTGTGAATACGGAATGGCTGGGTATGCCTTTATCCGCCTTTTCTCTGAATTCACGCACTGGGTCTCTCAGACGAGTTTAGCTCCCAGCAGTTATTCGAGAGAGATACGCTTTATGATCTGGCATGTGGTCTAAACATTTACTGGTCACCTTATGTATTTCCTTCATTCGCTTATCCAATTCAGATGCAGGTAACTGGTTAGCAATCGGATTATAAGCTTTGGGAATAATCCCTTGCCCGTGAAAGACGGCAAACCAACTTACATGATTAAAAAGTTCATTATCGTGTCTGTACAGCCGGGCGTTCTCTTTGTAGATAGCTATTCTTTCTTCCAATGAAGCGGGGATCGCCATGTCTTTACAATAGCGCCAAAACTCACTGTCATCTCGCGTTGTGGCCTTATAGTGCAAAATCAGAAAATCCCTAATCTGTTCATACTCCAATCTAGTGCGCGCATTGTAGTAATCGATATCTGGCTGATTAAAAGATTTGTCTGGGAAATTTGTCATCAAACGAGCTATAGCGGTTTGAATAAGGTGAATAGAGGTGGACTCTAGGGGTTCCAGAAAACCTGCGGATAACCCGAGTGACACGACGTTTTTATTCCATACCTGTTTACGAATCCCGGTGGTAAATCTCAAATAGCGCGGATCTGAAATGGGGGCAGTGTCCAGCCCTGCATTTAGCGTGTTGAGCGCGTCTTCGTCGCTGATAAACTCGTTAGAAAATACATAACCATTGCCGGTACGCGACTGCAATGGAATGCGCCATTGCCAACCTGCGGTTTTAGCCGTGGCACGGGTATATGGTGGTAAATCGCCTAGACGTTCGCTCAACCGCGTAACTGCGCTATTGCAGGGCAAATAATGAGACCAGTCGTCATATCCAGTCTTCAATGTTTTTTCAATTAAAAGCCCATCGAACCCCGAGCAATCAATGAACAAATCACCTGATATCACTTCACCATTTTCTAGATGTACTGAGGAAATATGCCCATTGTTACTATTTACAGATGCTTGAGTAATTTTACCCTCTTTACGGACGACGCCTCGCTTCTCAGCCACATTACGCAAAAACTTAACGTAAAGGGCGGCGTCAAACTGGAAAGCGTAGGCAATGGTACTTAACGGTGAGCCTTTCATGTCTGGCTTATCTCGCATAAATTTGCCTGCTTTCGCCGCCAGAATTTGCAAATTGAATTCATCTATTGGCTTGGCCTTGCCTTGTTTATGCTGCCGAAGCCACAAATGGTGAAAATGCATGCCTTCCATATCGAACCCATAGGGGCCAAACGGATGAATATAGCTGTCGCCAAGTTTTCCCCAGTCTACAAACTCGATCCCGAGTTTAAAGGTCGCATTGGTTTGCCGGATAAAGTCGTTCTCATCCAGCCCAAGAAGGCGATTGAAATACAAAATATGCGGAATGGTGGCTTCACCGACGCCTAAGGTTCCAATGGCTTCTGACTCGACCAACTTGATATTTATATCGTCTGCATAAAGCAATTTAGAAAGTGCCGCAGCAGCCATCCAACCGGCGGTGCCACCGCCTACTATTACTATGTTTTTAATGTCGTTATTTTGCATATTGTTTAATAAATTCAGCGTGAGTTTTCATCTTTTCAACCGCTGCGGTCATAGATACCGACATAGAGTTGAGGCTTCGTTGTATATCTGAGCGAGGAATATTTGCCAACATGGGGTCATAGTTGTCTGGATAGATATTTTGGCCGAGCATGACGGCTATCCAGCTGGGACGAGTAAATAATTCATTGTCGTCTCTGAATACTCGCCCTGCTGCTTTAAACAGATCGATTTTGTGTTGTAGCGTGTCAGGGATTGTCATGGCACTGCAATAGCGCCAGAACTCAGTGTCATCTCTTTGTGTTGCCTTGTAGTGCAAAACAATAAAGTCTCTTACCTGTTCAAAATCGCGGCACACCAAACGGTTGTATTCATCAATAATGACTTCACTGGCATTAAGGCTAGGAAAAAGCGAAATGAATCGACTGATACCTTGTTGGATAAGGTAGATGGATGTGGACTCCAATGGCTCTAAAAAACCTCCGGAAAGCCCAATAGCCACACAGTTTTTATACCAAAGCTTTTCTCTACATCCGGTGGTAAAGCGAATGTTGCGAGGCTCGCCGATGGGGTTAGCATCTACATTATCAAGCAATATCTGTGTGGCTTCCTCGTCATCAAGAAAGTCTCGGCTATAGATGTGGCCATTACCTGTACGATGTTGAGTGGGAATACGCCACTGCCAACCGGCTTTTTGGGCAATGGCTTTGGTGTATGGTAATAAAGGTTCAGTACGCTCAGTTGGCACAGCCTGAGCACTGTTGCACGGTAGCCAGTGAGACCAGTCTTTGTATTGAACACCCAGCGTTTTATCAATAAGCAATGCGCGTAAGCCAGAGCAGTCAAAGAAAAAATCTGCTGTTATCCGTTGTCCACTCTCTAGTTCTAGAGCGTTAATGTTGCCTGTTTTTGGGTTAGTTGATACCTGTCGAATGGTGCCTTCAACGCGATTCACTCCTCTTTCTTGGGCATATTCCCGAAGGAAGGTGGCGTACTTAATTGCATCAAAATGGTAGGCGTATCGTATAGATGATGTCACTGCTCGGGGGTTACTACTGGGAAAGCTGAATTTCGCTTGTTTGGCTGCAACAGCGCACATGTTGTAAGACTCTAGCGGTGGTTGGTTCGAGTCAGATAAGGAATGCAGCCAATACTGATGAAAATCAATGCCGTTCATGTCCACACCATGTGTCCCAAAGGGGTGGAAGTACTTGTCTCCCATTTTCCCCCAGTTGGAGAACTCGATACCCAACTTAAATGTGCCACTGGTGGCTTTCATAAAGTCAGCTTCTTGGATCCCTAGCATTTTGTTGAAATTAGCAATATCGGGAATAGTGGCTTCACCAACACCTACGGTTCCAATGGAATCAGATTCAACCAACGTGACGCTAACATGCTCTGGTTGCAGCATGCGCGAGAGTGCCGCTGCTGTCATCCAACCTGCTGTACCTCCGCCCACAATGACAAATGTTTTTATGGTGTTTTTCGTCATATTAAAACTGCTTATTTCTCAAATAAATTAATAGTTTGTGAAGGTAGTCGGCATAGGGTGGCATTTTTGAAACAAGGTGACGTAACCCTGCTTTTTGCCGTTTGAAATGCTCGTCGACCAAAGCAAGATCTAGTTCATCAACAAGCCTGTCATGAAACATTGGTGTGCGCCCCATTCCTGCATGCTGAATAGTCCAGTCTTCTTTGTTAAACAACTCCAAATCGAAACTAACAAGCACACCGCGATGGAGGTATTGAGTGATTTTTCGGTCTAGTTTTGACGCTAATGCTTTACCGTCTGTTCTATAATCGAAAAATGCTTGGTGAAATAACAGAGAAGATTCAACGTCGTTCTGGTAACGCCGATTAAACTCTTTACGCTCGACAGCCATATCAACATCAATAGGGAATAGCTCCATTAAACGCTGGATGTCTGCATGTAAGAGTCGCATTGGAGCATCTGTTAAAGGTTCGGCAATACACACCGAGTGACCAATGCCAATACAGTTGCCGTGCCAGGCACAATCGCGATGGCCTGTAGTGATGTTTTGCGCCCTAGCGTGTTTGGGCGACTTTACGTCAAACTTCTTAGCTAACTCAAGGGTGTGACGCTCGTCTTGAAGCGACCACTCAACTTGATAGCCATTGGGGGTGCCTTGGGCAACGCGGCATGCAGCATCCACTGCTGTATTTTTTTCAATGTTATGAATGTATTGCTTAGCTAGTTGGTGTTCGAATTCACCAGCCAAAGTTGTTAGTAGCGGACTGTCTGGGCCGTAACAATCAATAAATAGCTGCGCATCCACTACGCTCCCATTATCGAGCGTGACCTCTTTGATATGCTGCTCATCGGTCATTACGTCTACTATTGTTGCTTGTATAACATTTACACGATGAGTACTCAGCTTTTCTCGCAGTAAGGCCTTTAGCCTCTGAGTACTAAAATGGTATCCGTACTCCGCCCGTGACAGCGCATTGTTCGAATTGTCCGTGGGAGGATGGGCAAACACGCCATACTTTGCTGCTACTGCGCTAACCAGATATTCATCCATGTTTAAATTTAAACGGTTAACAAGCTGGTGAAAGTCAACGCCGTGATCAGTAGCAAATGGCAGGTGGTAACATTGAATCCAATTTTTTCGAGAGGGCCCCCAGTTTTTATACTCAGTACCAAACGAAAATCCTGTATTGGTTTTGAGCAAAAGGTCGGGCTCGCTAACTCCAAGTTTGTAATGGAAGTCATAAAAGTTTGGTGGAGCGATTCCACCGAACAAAATGTCGTTGTATGCGATTGCTTTAGGCTCTACTAGCACAATGTCAATATTTGTATCTAAAGCAACGTCCAGCGAAAGCGCCGTATAGCTCGCCGCGATAGTGTTGCCGTATACTAAAATGCGCTGTACTTTCTGATTCATCTTAATACAGGCTCGCTGTAGTATGCGCCAAATTTGCGCAGAAATGCTTCGTGTGGAAGTGCTGCATCAACGGCGTTTTTGATGTCTTTTTTGATAGCCTCTGCATGTCGATGGAATTCACTTGATGATATGGATGCGACCCTAGGATCACAGTTTTCCGGTGAGATATTCTGACCTAGCAACACAGCCACCCAGCTTGGCGGTAAAAATGTACCGTGCTCATAACGCTGAACGTATGCGCGCTTTTTCCATAAATCGAGCTTTTCTACCAAACTATCGGGCAAAGACATACTGCTGAAGTATCGCCACATTTCGCTGTCACTACGGTCATTAGCTACGTAATGCAGTAACAAGAAATCGCGTATCCGTTCGAATTGTAATGCCATTCGCTGATTGTATTCGTCGCAGTCCAGATCATTGATTTGCAATACTCGTGTGCCGCCGGTGTGAGCATAATTTTCATGGGGAAAAAGAGCTAATAAATCTGTAATGCCCTCTTGAATCAGGTGAATAGAGGTAGACTCCAGAGGCTCTAAAAATCCAGCGGACAGGCCTATCGCTATTACGTTGTTTTTCCAAAATGCATTGCGACGACCTGTTTTAAAATAAAGCTGTTTAGGCTCGGCCGTAGGTTTGCCGTCCAACTGCCTGATGAGTGTATCTAGTGCATCTTGGTCAGACGTAAACTCGCTCCAATAAACGTGACCATTACCTGTACGATGTTGCAGAGGTATACGCCAGATCCACCCTGCTTTTTGTGCTGTTGCTCTGGTGTATGGCGGTATGGAATTTTGGCGCTCACAAGGCACTGCTACCGCTCTGTTACAAGGGAGCCAAGAAGACCAGTCCTGATAACCTGTTTTTAGCGCTTGCTCTATAAGAAGGCCTCTGAAGCCCGAGCAATCAATAAATAGGTCGGATTTTATAACCTGATTATTCAACAAGGTTAAGCTTGTAACATTGCCGGAATTGGGTTCTACGGTGGTATCAACCACTTTGCCTTCAATACGTGTGACACCGAGATTTTCAGCGAAACGTCGCAAAAACTTAGCATATAAACCTGAATCAAACTGATAAGCATAACCGAACGAACGCTGTGCACGGGTTTGGCCACTGTGAGGAAACTGAAATTTGCCTTGGGTCGCTGCAACTGTGCCGAATGCGTAATCCGATAAGACTGATAAGTCTGAATTACTACGTGATCTTGATTGACTGAGCCACGCTTGATAGAACTCTATGTTGTTGATTGACTGACCAAAGTCACCAAATGGATGGATGTAGCTTTGTCCGATTTTTCCCCAATCGACAAACTCTATTCCTAGCTTAAAGGTTGCACGAGTTTCCTTCATGAACTCCCGTTCATTAATGCCTAGGGCTTGGTTAAAAAATCGAATGTGTGGCAGCGTTGCTTCACCCACACCCACCGTACCAATATCTTCAGATTCTACTAGCGTTATGTTTAGAGATTGATCTTCGAACTTTTTCGCCATAGCGGAGGCAGCCATCCAGCCAGCTGTACCACCGCCGACAATACATACTTCCATAAGTTTAATCTGGTGCCTCAGGAGTTAAAGTTGTTAAAAAAATACACGTACTACTTATCAACTCAGCAAATTTCAAAGTCGATTTCTCACCTCTAATAGTACATATGACAAAATCTTATAGTGGAAGTAAATATAATGTAAATCTAGTAGAAAGTTAAGTCTTTTACGGCCTTATCAAGCTGAATTCTCCATGAAAACGTCAATTTCCCCATCAGTGAAAAGTAAAAATCTTTAGCGTTTTACATATGGTACATTTGACAACAACTATTCCGGTATGTGAATATCATGTTAATCAAGTTGCAGTTTGAACGATTAGAGAAAGATTTTAGTTAGCAAAAAATTCACAAGGCATACCCAGCGAGCTGGGTGAATGGGAAACACACTCGGAGACTTAAATGAAAACACAGAACAAAACGCTAATAGCATCGTCGGTGAAAGCGGCGCTATATGGCACTACAGCATTGCTATCCGTTCTCGGCACAAACATGGCCTTCGCGCAGGAAAATCAAGATCAAGAGACTAGCGATGAAACCGTCGAAATCATCGAAGTAAAAGGTATCCGCGGTGCGCTAGCCACGGCTGCTGAATTAAAGCGAGAATCTAGTACTTTTGTGGACTCTATTACAGCGTCAGACGCAAATGCGTTACCTGATTTATCGGTCGCAGAGGCACTTTCTCGTGTTCCAGGGGTGACTGTTACTCGTGTTGGACTAGGTGGTAATTCAGGTGATTTCCCTTCACCTGAAGGCTCAGGTAACTTGATTCGAGGCCTAGGTTTTGTGCGTTCAGAATTTAATGGGCGAGATGCGTTCTCTGCAAACGGTGGTCGCGCACTTGATTGGTCGGCAATTCCTCCACAGCTAATTGGTGGCGTAGATGTATATAAAAACCAAGCTGCAAATCTAATTGAAGGTGGTATCGGTGGTACGATTAATCTGCGTACTCTTGAGCCCTTTGACAATCAAGATGGCATTGCTTTAGTTGCTGTTGATGGCACCTACACTGATTTAAGGGAGGAGTGGGCGCCACAGCTAAGTGGCGTGTTTGGTAAGAATTTTGAGCTAGAATCTGGCAAGCTTGGCTTCGTTGCCTCGGTATCAACGTCAGAGTTGAAATCAATGATTCACGGCTACCAAACGGGCGCACCAATACCTCGCAATAATATTCCCGAATCGGCGTTTGTTGGAGACACTATTCCAGCGGCGGGACAAACAGTGGGAATTATCGGCGCCTATCAGCTCAGAACTAACGAGGTCGATCGCGAAAGAGACAGCCTATATTTTGCAGGGCAGTTCAGAAGTGACGACGGCAATTTTGAAGCATTGGTCAAATATATTCGCGTAGAAAATGCAATTGACCGTTTAGAGAGAACCACAGAATGGTTACCTGATGCCAACACCGTCAATAGTTTGCAAGTGAGTGATGTGGTTCTTACTCCCTTTAATTCAGAAGGTGTAGCTAGATGTAATGGCAGCAATGAGCCTTCACAAGGTGATTGCGACCAGATGATTGGCATTGATGGCGGTCTTTTTGAGCAAGGCATGGTGACCGATACCGACCGCTCTTGGTTTGGCGCTTATGGAGCTGAAGTAACCAACCAGATAATCGGTCGTGACGATACCTCACAAACTGATGACGTGAGCATCAACTTGAAATGGCGACCAGTGGATCAGTGGGTGGTAGAATTCGATGCTCATCACACTACAGCAGAAGCGACATTTAATGAATTAAGGGTGGGCTCACAAGGTTATCTAACGTTTTTCCACCGTCCTGATTTAGACAACCCTGTGCTTGAGTTTGGCATCGACCCTAGAATGAACATTACCGGCAATGTTCGTGATGGCGGTTCGGTTCAGGTGCCATATCAAAACCCCACGTCGCCTACTGATTTATTTGGCTACCGCAATGGTTTTGCTAGCGATACTTTCCGTGAGGGCGACGGAAATCTAACAGCAGCCAAACTCGACCTCACTTATGAATTTGATGACAGCGAATGGTTTGAGTCGGTCAAATTTGGCGCCAGACGTTCAGAGCGTGAGCAGTTAAATCAGGAGGTTGCAGAAAACTGGGCAGGGGTTAGTCAGCCTTGGATCGGTGGAGGCTTTACGCCTTTAAATGCGCTCGAACAAGATGTTGCACAGCTTGTGGATTTCTCTGATTTCTTTAGAGGTGGAGTGGTACAGGGCGATAATAAACAATTCGTTTTCCTACAAGATAGATTTGTGACTAATCCTGAAGAATACTGGGAGTTCATGCTCAATGAACCTGATTTTCAGGGAGCTGACTACAGTCCATACACAGACGCGAGTGGTGCCCCCCGACGTTCTCAAGATGGCTCATTTACTCAACTTTATGACGGTGGATCGGTTTCGGATATCGTTGAAACAACCACTAACTTGTACGCTATGCTAAACTTTTCAGGCGAATTCGATAATGGCATGTGGTTGGATGGAAATATTGGTGTTAGGTACGTAAAAACAAAAATAGAAAGCCAAGGTCAGTTGTCATCCGCAGCCTTTGCTCCTGACGAGGACAATACGGTAAACCCCGATGGGACACCAAATCCGCTTTATCCGCAAGCGGCGGAAGATAGAGATGCGCCACAAGACTTTCTACCTGAAACAGCGGCACTATTGTTAACACCAACGCAGGACAGGATAGTAGACGATGAAGAGGACTTCATATTACCGTCTATTAATTTGAAGCTAAATCTGAATGACGATATGTTGATTCGATTCGGTGCAAGTAAGGGAATTACTCGTCCAAACATTGGCGATGTTCGTTCTGGGCAAACCTTTCAAGCACAAACATCTAGGGTAGAATTCCCACCTTTAGACCCTAACGATCCAAACGGGGGAGTTGCAAGGGGAGCACAAGATATCACGCTTCAACGTTTCTTAATTCAAGGCGGCAACCCTAATCTTAAATCAACAGAAGCGGTTAACCTCGACATTTCCTATGAGTGGTATTGGGAAAATGGCGGCTTTATTACCCTGGGTTTATTCAAGAAAGATTTGAAAAACATCATTCAATTTGGTGACGAAATTCGAGACCCCATAACCATTGATGGTGTTACGGTAAACACCGTTTATCGAGGTCAGATCAATCTATCAGAAGCTGACCTAACGGGTGCTGAAATAGCCTACCAAGATTTCTTTGATACGCTGCCGGGAATTTGGCAACACTTTGGTGTTCAGGCCAACTATACCTACATCGACGCCAATGCCGTACCACCGACAGGAAATGGACAGGAGTTTCGCTTTTCACCCACAAACTTGTTGGGGCAATCTAGGCATACTGCCAACCTCATCGGGATTTACCAGGATGACAATTTAGAGGTGAGACTTGCTTACAACTGGCGCTCAGAGCACTTGAGTTCTTACCGAGAGTTTGTGACTGGCAATCCGGTATTCCAAAATGCCACAGGGCAGTTGGATGCATCGATAAGATATCAGGCTACTGAGAATTTGAACTTCAGCCTATTAATTGCAAATATCACCGATGAAAAAATTAAGTCTTCAACGCAAATCGATGCGTCTGGTAGGCGTTATCAACGTTCTAGCTTTATCAACGATCGCCGCTTCCAAGCGGGTATCACTTACAAGTTCTAGAACCTAGACCGAGTCGCCCTGAAATTAGTTAAGCACTTTTTGGGCGACGAGATTTGCGTGACAAGTTGTTTAATTGAAAGCACAACATGTCTGTAATTAAGAGGGCGAGTACAGCTTTGATAAGCTCTATTCGCCCTTTTTACGTTTATGCACAGAAGCAATGTAGGGTAATACTTATATTAGTTGAGATTCTTATATGAAGAGAGGTTGTGATGCAGATATGCTGAATAGTCTGAATGGCTGCTGTGTACGTTTTTCGGACCTTGAGACTATAAATTTCCCACCCTATTGATCAGTAGA
>Ga0256829_1001173_pt1 | contig 22500 bp, 18 predicted proteins | sample 131447metaG_FD_185979 | JGI IMG/M metagenome (GOLD analysis project Ga0256829, IMG submission 185979) | Hydrothermal vent microbial communities from Lau Basin, Pacific Ocean - 131-447 | ecosystem: Environmental > Aquatic > Marine > Hydrothermal vents | place: Pacific Ocean: Lau Basin | collected...
GTGGGGCACCAAACGCTATCTGAGGATGGAGCTGCTCAAGGATCTCGATGCTACCGAGACCCACGCGGCATGAACCCAGATTGGGACCACCGCCAAACAAAAGTGCGAAAGATTCTGGACACTACCGAGTCGCTGACATTTGGATCTGCGCCTGAGAAGCTGACCTCCTGACAGGGGAGGCGGCGCGATGGCGAACAAGCTCGATGGGGAGGCTCGTATGACGATCAAGACCTTGACCGAGCGCGGTCATTCCAACCGCGCCGTGGCCCGTATGCTCGGCGTTCACGAGAACGCCGTGCGCTATCATCGACGCCGGCTGGCCGACGCGGCGGTGGACGGTCGCAGCCGCCAACGGCATCTGGCTGAGGCCTTCGCCCCGGCGATCACTCACTGGCTCGAGCAACTCGACGGGCAGGGCCCGCTGAACCTGGCGGCGCTGCACGAGTGGCTCGTCTGTGAACACGCCTACCCGGGCAGTCTTCGCTCGGTGCAGCGCTACTTCAAGGCCCATTATCCGCGCCCGCGCATCCGTGCGCGCCGACGCGTGGAGACGCCCCCTGGGGCCCAGGCGCAGGCCGACTGGGCGGAGTTCCGCAAGGTGGTGCTGGCAGGGCGCCTCGTGCGCCTGTGGCTGTTCGCCCTCAAGCTCTCCTTCTCCCGCTATACCGCCTTCGTCTGGTCCCCCCGCGCCGACCAACTGGCCTGGCACCGGGTGCACAACGAGGCCCTGCGCCGCTTCGGCGGGGTCCCGGCGGTCGTACGTATCGACAACCTCAAGACCGGCGTCGTACGCGGGGCCGGCCCCTGGGGCGAGATCAACCGCCACTATCGCGCCTATGCCCGCGGCGTGGGATTCCACATCGACGCCTGCCTGCCCCGCCACCCACAGGGAAAGGGGAAGGTCGAGCGGGTCATCCGCGAACTTCGCGCCGGGGCCTTCTCCCCGTATGGGCGGGCGTGGGAGGGAATCGAGGAGTTGCAACAGGCTACCGACGTCTACATCCAACGACGCAGCACGCATCGCCGCTGCCCGGCCACCGGGCAGACGATCGCGGCCAGCCTCGCGCTCGAGCGCCCGGCCCTCTCGCCCCTGCCGATCCTGCCCGAGCCCTTCGACCTCGCCCTCACACGCACCGTGGCCACCGACGCCACGGTCGGCTTCGAGGGTCGGCGCTACTCGGTGCCCTTCGCCTACATCGGACAGCGCGTGGAGGTGCGCGGGGCGGCCGCACGCGTACAGGTCCTGGCCGAGCACCAGGTCATCGCCGTCCATCCGCGCCATACCCCCGAGCGCATCCTCATCGATCCGGCCCACTACGAGGGACCCTCCACCCCGCAGGTGCTCGCTCCCATGCCGCTGGGACGGATGGGACGCAAGCTCGCCGACCTCCAGGCCCTGGCGCCCCAGCAGCGCCCCATCGACCTGTACGCAGCGCTTGCGGAGGTGGCCCGATGAACCGCAAAACCACGCCCACCGTCGACCTCGACACCACCCGCCAGCGCCTCGAGCGCCTGGGCCTGCTCCATGCCGCCGAACGGCTCGATGCGCTCCTCAGCGACGCGGTCAAACACGACAGTTCCCCGCACCAGATCCTCGACCGCCTCCTCGAGGCCGAGCTCGAGCGGCGCGAGGAGCGCCGTCTGCAGACCTCGCTTCGCCTCTCCGCCCTGCCCACCGGTCAGACCCTGGCCAACTTCGACTTCGCCTTCCAGCCCTCCGTGGAGCGCTCGCGCATCGAGACACTCGCCACCTGCCAGTGGGTGCGCGACAACCGCACCCTGCTCATCCAGGGACCACCCGGCGTGGGCAAAACCCATCTCGCCGTCGCCCTCGGCGTCAAGGCCATCGAGCACGGCTTCGGCGTCGTCTTCTATCGCCTCGACGAACTGCTCCCCCTCATGCGCCGCGACGCCGATCTGCCCCCCTCCCTCCTGCGACGCAAGAAATACATCAACACCGGCCTGCTCATCCTCGACGAGGTCGGCTTCGAGCCCATGAGCCGCCAGGACGCCACGCTCTTCTTCCGCCTCGTCTCCCACCGCTACCAGAAGGGCGCCATCCTCATTACGACCAACAAGGGCGTCGAGGCTTGGCCCGAACTGCTCGCCGGCGACGAGGTCCTCGCCACCGCCATCCTCGACCGCCTCCTCCATCACAGCTACGTCCTCAACATCAAGGGCCGCTCCTACCGCCTGCGCGAACTCGAGGCCGCCCTCGCCGCCTCCGCCTGAGCGCCCACCACAAACCCCGGGGTCGCAACGACCCCGGGGCTACCTCCTAACCTCCTGACATCCACCTCAAAATCCCAACCCCCACTGCGCAAGACTGGATGTCGCCTTAGTGCGCAAGACTGGGTGTCGCTTGACACGTGTAGCGGTCGCCGTCGGTCGGGGTGGCCGGTGGTGCGGTCAGGGAGCGGCTCTTGACCGACAGGCCGACCACGGCGCCGAGGCGCTTGAGGTTGGCGTCCATCGCGGTGTTCCAGCCGGACTCGCCCAGCGCCCAGCCGTAGGTGAGCCCGAGATTGGGATCGGTATTGGCCATCAGATGCCTCCGTAGTAATTGCCGTACTGGTAGCCATAGCCGGCGCGCTCCACCTCGATGCGGTGGCGGTGTAGGCTGTCGAGGGCGCCGCGCTGTGCGTCGATCTCCACCGTCAGGTGGCCATTGAGCCGTCCGCCGGGCAGCGCGCTGTCGGCCGCCTCCTCGGGCCAGCCGTCGGTGGTCGCAGTGACGCCCGTGCGCGTGCGCAACAGCGTCCCGGCTTCGCCGTAATAGCGGACGCGGTAGGTCACGCCCGGCTCGGGGCCGATGTCGCCGTCGGTCTGGGCCACCAGGTAAGCGGTCTGCTGGGTGCGGTCGCGGTGGGACCAGGCGAGCGACACGGGCCCCACGATGGCGGCCGGGTACGCCGTGCCGTTGATGCGCACGTTGCCCGGCGGGAACGGCAGGCCCTGCCGGCCCGCGAGGCTGAGCGTCGGCCCGCCGGTCACCGCCACCTTCGCGCCGACGTCCGTCACGGTATGGGGCTCGATCCAGACCCCGATGTTAGTCGCCGGGGAGCGAACGGTCCTGTCATACCCCTGCGAGGGCCCGGCGCCGATCAGCCAAGTGCCGTGACGTTGGCCGACTTCATGGATCCCTTTCCGCACCTGTGGGAGCTGCAGCGGAAGCAGTTTGGGTTCTGAACCCCGACACCGATACTCAGAAGCAAGCGTCCCGCCGGTTCGGATGGAACCAGCGGGACCGTTCACGTAAATCGAACATCACCGTACAGATCCCAGCAACCTGTTGATCCCACAAACAAGTCCAAGCGTTACAACGGCACTTGAGGGGTACGCTTCCGAGAGGTAGTGGCAGAGAATATCGGCCTAGGAGAGAGCCAGAGCGGGGGAGTGACGGGATGGCGCGGCGAGGCCGAGGTGCGCATGCAGGAGCCGGGAAGCCCGGAACGACGGGGCTCCGGGCACAAAAAAGCCGGCTTCAGAGAACCGGCGTTTTCGGGTAATGGCGGAGAGGGAGGGATTCGAACCCTCGGTACGCTTTCGCGTACACACACTTTCCAGGCGTGCTCCTTCGACCGCTCGGACACCTCTCCGGGGGAACGCGGGGCCGGGGGGATCGCCGTCCGGCGGCGGCGCGGGGCGCCGGCCCCATGGGACGGGGTGCGCCCGGTCGGGCGCGGACGGCGCGACAGGCCCCTGGCGAGCCGGGGCGGAAGCCTACCCCAGATGCCGGGGGGGGTGCAATTCGGGCCCGGCGGGCGCCCGGGGCGGGAGCGGTCAGGAGCGGCCTGGATCGCGTCCGGGCGGGTAGGCGGCGGCGGGGAACGGCATGACGTTGCCGCCCGCACCGCCGGCCTCGGTGATCTTGGCCGTCCCCTCTTTTTCGACCTCGTCGATGCGCACGACGGCGTGCATCGGGACGTGGAAGCGGCGCACGCCCTCGAACTCGCTTCGCAGCCGCTCCTCGGCGGGATCGACGACGACCGCCGAGCGCGCGCCGAAGATGAGCCCGCCGACATCGACGAACCCGTAGAGGTCGCCCTGGCCGACGCTGCGCGCGTAGACCTCGTAGATCTTGCCCTGATTGAAGAAGACGACGCGGTAGATCGGCTTTTGCGGCATCACGCGTATCCTGTCGGCGCCACCGGCGCGGCGTCACGGCCGGGGCCCTCACGGCCCGGCGGCCGGCCCGACGCGGCGACGGCACCCTGTGCAACCGGGTTCATAGGGCCCCTGCCGGACCCTTTCAAGGCGCTTGCAGGATACCACAGGCCGCCCCGGAGGCCGGCGGCACGAGGCGGCTCATACCTCGACGGTGAGCCCCGGGCGGAAGCCGCGCGCGGGGTCGCCCGGCCAGCCGCGCGGGTTGCACAGCACGCGTACGCCGCGGCACTCGTAATCGAAGGCGTGGTGCAGGTGTCCGTGGATCCACAGGGCCGGACGGTGGGCGGCCATGAGGTCCTCGAGATCCGCGCAGCAGGCGTGGCGGTAGGGGCTGTCGGGCCGGCCCATCCAACTGCGGAACGAGGGCGCGTGATGGGTGATCACGACGGTGGGCCCGGCGAAGGGTTCGGCGAGCGCCGCGGCGAGCCAGCGGCGCGATGCGCGGTGCACTTCGAGGAGGTCCGCCGGCCGCAGCGGGGCACCGGCGCCGCGGATGTTGCGAAAGTCGTTCATGGCCTCGCCGATCGCCGCCATGATCGCGGGATCGCCCGCGGCGAAGTCGCCCCAGAGGGTGCAGCCGAGGAAGCGCACGCCGCCGATGACGGCGGTCTCGCGTTCGAGCACGCGCACGGGGCCGCCGGCGGCGGCGGCGCGCAGCCGTGCCGGCGCCGAATCGAGCTCGGCATCCCAGTATTCGTGATTGCCGGCGACGTAGAGCACGGGGCGCCCGAGCGAGTGCAGCCAGGCGAGTCCGTCGGTCCCGTGGCCGATGTCGCCCGCCGCCACCAGCAGGTCCGGCGAGGGCGGGAGTTCGGGGGCGGGGGCCTGTTCGAGGTGCAGGTCGGAGAGGACTTCCAGGCGCATGGGCTTCGACTTCCGGTTCGATTTCCGGATGGTTTCCGGGGCGGGTCGGCGGGCCGCCATGATACCGGGCGCGGCCGCGGCCCGCGAGTCCGCGGCCGCGCGGTTCGCAATACCGGGGGGGCTCCGCTAGAATGAGTGATATCGATTTCCCGTCCCGGAACCGGGGGGTGATTCCATGCCCGGCGCCCGCTCGCCCACCCCGGCCCTGCCCCCGCAGCCCGGCCGCAGCGCCGCCCGGTCCCCGGTTCGGCGTGCGCGCACTACCCGCCCCCATCCAGTCCACGGGCGGCGCCGGATCCCGGCGCCGGGACCCGGCGCGCGGGTCGCCGCCGCAGGCCCGGGACGCGCGATCGGATCCACCACCGCCCGGCGGACGCCGGTCCCGCCTCGGAGGCGGCGCGTCGGCGGGAACGGCGGCCGGGCGCGGCATGCCGGGATTGCGACGGACATAGGGTCGCACCGGCGCTGAGCGCCGCGTCCCCTCCCACGGCGAAGGCGGCGGCGCGGGGGGCAACGTGTGGACGGGGGAGGCATGGATCGGAAGGATTCCTCGATCGCGATCGACGCCGGCGCACGCCCGGAGGAGGCGGCGGCGTCCACCGCGCACCGCCTGCAGACCCTGTTCGACGCCTCGCCCGATCTGGTGCTCGTCCTCGATGTCGACGGGCGCATCCTCGACGCCAACGCCACGGTCCAGCGCGTCTGCGGCTACAGCCGTGCGGAGGTGCTGAGCCGCTCGATCCACGAGTTGATGGGCGGGGACTGCACCGCGGAGCAGGCCCGCGCGCGCATCCGCGAGGTCATCGACGGCCAGGCACCGGACTTCGAGTGGACCGGGCGGCGACGTGACGGCGGCACCTTTCCGGTCGAGGTGCGCCTGCGCCGGCTCCCGGATGCGGAGCCCGATCCCGGGCGCCACGGGCAGGTGCTGGCGATCCTGCGCGACGTCTCCGAGGCGCGGCGGGCGGAGGCCGCGCTGCGCGCCCAGGAGGCGATGTTCCGGGCGCTGGTCGAGCAGTCGGTGGTCGGCATCTACATCGTCCAGGACGGGCACTTCGTCTACATGAACCCGCGCATGCTCGAACTGCTCGGCTACCCGCCCGGCGCGGACCCGGGACCGGTGCCGATCGAGGCGGTGATCGATCCGCAGGACCTGCCGCGGGTACGCCGCAACGTGGGCGAGCGCCTCGCCGGGCGCCCGCTGGCGACGCGCTACCCGATCGGCGTGCGCCGCCGCGACGGCAGCCGCCTGGAGGCCGAGGTGCAGAGCGCGCTCACCGAGTATCGCGGACGCCCGGCCCTGATCGGCGCGGGGGTCGACGTGACCGAGCGGGTGCGGGCGGAGCGTGCCCTGCAACGCCTCGCCGAACGCCTGCGCGTGCTCACCGAACTCGACCGCGGCATCCTCGGCGCCCAGCCCGAAGAGGCCCTCGCGGCCTCGGCGCTGCACGACCTGCGCCGCCTCCTCCCCGCGGACTACGGGGCGGTGCTGGCCCACCTCGAGGGCGAGGACGAGCTCGTGTGCATCGCCGCCGACGGGCCCGGGGACGTACGGCCGGCGCCGGGGGAGCGCTACCCGCCCGCGGCCTGCGGGGCGCTCGTCGACGCGGAGTCGGGGACGCCCCGCCGCTACGGGGAGGAAGCGGAACCCGGTTCCGAGGCGGCGGCCGGCCCGCGCGCCCTGCTGCGCGCTCACGGCTTTCGCACGCAGCTCCATGTGCCCCTCGATGCCGGGGCGGAGCGGATCGGCGTCCTGCTCCTCGCCGCGCACGACCGCGACGCCTTCGACGCGGAGGACGTCGAGATCGCCGGCGAGGCGGCCGCGCGCCTGGCCATCGTGCTGCATCATGCGCGGCTGCACGCGGCGGTGCAGCGGCAGGCGTCGGAACTGGAGGCGAGGGTCGCACAGCGCACCGAGCAGCTCGCCGAGGCCAACCGCGAACTGGAGACCTTCGCCTCGTCGATGTCGCACGACCTGCGCGCGCCGCTGCGGGCCATGCACGGCTTCGCGCAGGCGCTGCTCGAGGACTACGGCGCGGGCATGGACGAGACCGCGCGCGGCTACGCGCGGCGCATCCTCGCCGGCGCCGGACGGCTGGACCGCCTCATCCAGGACCTGCTGGAGTACGCACGCGTGGGCCGGCGCGAGATCCCGCTGCGCGGTGTGGACCTCGCCGCGCTGACCGCCGAGGTGCTGGAGGAGATCTCGGCCGACGTGCGCGAGCGCGGGGCCGCGGTGGCGGTCGCCGCGCCGCTGCCGGTGGTGCGCGGCGACCGCTCGCTGCTGCGTCAGGTGCTGTTGAACCTCCTCGGAAACGCCCTGAAGTTCGTCACCCCCGGGGTCGCGCCGCGCATCCGCGTCAGCGCGCAATGCGCCGCGGGGCGCGCGCGGCTGTGGGTGGAGGACAACGGGATCGGCCTCGCGGAGGAATACCGGGAGCGCATCTTCCGCCCCTTCGAACGCCTGCACGGTGTCGAGGCCTATCCCGGATCGGGCCTGGGACTGGCGGTGGTCCGCAAGGCGATGCTGCGCATGGAGGGGCGCTGCGGCGTGGAGGCGGGCGCCGGGGGCGGCAGCCGATTCTGGATCGAACTGGCCTTATGGGAGGAAAACGATGGAGAGCCGGGAGTACACCATCCTGCTGGTGGAGGATGACCCCGATGACGTCTTCCTGATCCAGCGGGCGTTCCGCGGGGCGAACCTCGCCAACCCGATGCGGGTCCTGAACGACGGCGAGGAGGCGATCGCCTATCTCGAGGGACGCGGAGACTACGCGGATCGCACGCGCCACCCGCTGCCGATGCTGATGCTGCTGGACCTGAAGCTGCCGCGCCGCTCGGGGCTCGAGGTCCTGGAGTGGCGGCGCACGCAGCCCGGCCTGCGGCGCCTGCCCACCGTGGTGCTGACCTCCTCGCGCGACCATACCGACGTCAACCGCGCCTACGACCTCGGGGCCAATTCCTACCTGGTCAAGCCGGTGGCCTTCGAGGCGCTCATGGACATCGTCAAGACGCTCAATCTCTACTGGCTGATCCTCAACCAACCCCCGGGGCTCGAGCCCCACGACCCCACACACGGAACGTGAATCCATGCAGATCCTGCGCCTGCTCCTGATCGACGACAACCCCGACGACCGCGCGCTCGTGGTGCGCGCGCTCCAGCGCGAGTTCCCGGCCCTGCAGGTCGAGCAGATCGGCGAGGAGGCGCACCTCGCCCGCGCGCTCGATGCCGGCCCGTGGGACCTGGTCATCACCGACTACCAGCTCCACTGGAGCGACGGCCTCCAGGTCCTGCACCGGGTGCGCGCGCGCCAGCCGACCTGTCCGGTGGTGATGTTCACCGCGACGGGCAGCGAGGAGATCGCGGTCGCGGCGATGAAGGCGGGGCTGAACGACTACGTGCTCAAGTCGAGCAAGCACATCGCGCGGCTGCCGACCGCCGTGCGCCTCGCGCTCGAGCAGGCGCGGCGCCTGGCCGCCGTGCGCGAGGCGGAGGATCGCTACCGCAGCCTGTTCGACGGCGTTCCGGTCGGGCTGTTCCGGGCCACGCTCGAGGGCGCGGTCCTCGACGCCAACCCGGCGCTCGTGGCCATGCTGGGCTATCCGGACCAGGAGACCCTCATACAGGACGGGATGGCGGCTTGGTTCGCCGAACCGGGCGAGTTCGAGCGGGTGCTGGCGCGGATGTGCGGCGACTCGCCCCTGCGCGCCTTCCAGGTGCGCCTGCGCCGCCGCGACGGGGCCACCCTGTGGGGCGAGATCCACGCCCGCCGCGGTCCGGACGGCGCCGGCACCCTCCCCTACCTCGAAGGCAGTCTGCAGGACGTCACGCGCCGCAAGCAGGCCGAGGCACGCCTGAGCCATCTCGCCCATCACGACGGGCTGACCGATCTGCCCAACCGCGTCCTGTTCATGGACCGGCTGGAGCAGGCGCTCGGACGCGCGCGCCTGCACGGGCGGCGCGTGGCGCTGCTGTATCTCGACCTCGACCGCTTCAAGGTCATCAACGACACCCTCACGCACGAGGCCGGCGACCGGCTGTTGCGCGCGATCGCACGCCGTCTGGAGCAGAGCGCACGCGCGGGCGACACGGTCGCGCGCCTGGGCGGGGACGAGTTCGCGATCCTGCTGGAGGACCTCGACTCGCAGGAGGGTATCGCCGCGCTCGCCGAGCCGCTGTTGCGCACGTTCGACGCGCCGGTGCCGGCGGACGGGAGCGAACTCTTCGTCACCGTGAGCATGGGCATCAGCGTCTATCCGGAGGACGGGACCGACGCCCTTACCCTGTTGCGCAACGCCGACACCGCCATGTACCGCGCGAAGGCGCGCGGGCGCAACCACTACCTGTTCTATACCGCCGACATGAACGCCAAGGCGTTCGAACGGCTGAGCTTCGAGACGAGCCTGCGCAGGGCGCTGGAGCGGGAGGAGTTCGTGCTGCACTACCAGCCGCAGATCGAACTCGCCAGCGGCCGCGTGACCGGGGTGGAGGCGCTGCTGCGCTGGCGCCATCCGGAGATGGGACTCGTGCTGCCGGCGCGCTTCGTCCCGCTGCTGGAGGAGACCGGCCTGATCGTCCCGGTGGGCGAATGGGTGGTGCGCACCGCCTGCCGCGCGCGCCAGGGCTGGCGCTGCAACGGCGACGGTGTCGACCTGCCGGTCGCCGTCAACCTGTCGCTGCGCCAGTTCATCGACCCCGGGCTGGAGGCGCGCCTCTACGAGATCCTCGCCGAGACCGGGATGACCGGCGGCGGACTGCAACTCGAGATCACCGAGACGGTGATGCAGGAGCCGGAGCGGGCCGGCCGCGTGCTCGAGACGCTGCACGAGATGGGAATTCTGCTCGCCGTCGACGACTTCGGCGTGGGCTACTCGTCGCTGAACCACCTCAAGCGCTTTCCCATCGACACGCTGAAGATCGACCGCTCCTTCATCCACGGCGTGCCGACCGACCTGCAGGACGGCGCCATCGTCACCGCGGTGGTCGCGCTCGCGCGCAGCATGCGCCTGCAGGTGGTCGCCGAGGGCGTGGAGACCGAGGCGCAACTGGAGTTCCTGCGCGAGCTGAGCTGCGACTGCGTCCAGGGTTTCCTCACCGGCGCCCCCATGACCGAGTCCGAACTGCTCGCGCTGTTGCAGGCCCCCGCGACGACGAAGGGTTCCGGCGCCACCTAGCCGCGGGCCCGCGGGGTCAGAGTCGTCCCGCATCCCGCCCCGCGGCAACCCCCGCCCGCCTCCTCCGCGCGACGACTCCGACCCCACCCCAGCCCAGGGGTCGGAGTCAGCGCCCGGCGGAAAACCCCGGAAGGCCCCTACGAGGCATCGGGGGCGATGACTCCGACCCCGCAACCATCACCGCTCACCCCGCAACCACCCCCAGACCGACTCACCCGATGATCTCGTCGATGGTGTAGTCCTTGATGTCCTTGGCATGGCTGAAGATGATGATCTCGCCGACGAGGCCGATGGCGAAGATCTGGATCCCCAGCACCACCAGTAGCGAGGCGACCAGCAGCAGCGGGCGATCGGCCAGCGGCACGTCGCTGAGCAGCCGCTCGACCCCGAGCCAGGCCACGAGCGCGGCACCGATCGCGAACAAACCGGAACCCAACAGCCCGAAGAAGCGCAGCGGCTTCTTGGTGAACTTCGTCAGGAAGAACACCGACAGCATATCGAGCAGCCGACGCAGATAGACGCCGGGCCGGTAGAGGCGCTGGCGCGCGTCGTGCGGCGACTGCGGCACGTCCACCTCCTCGACCCGGAACCCCTGCCGGAACGCGAGCACCGGGAGAAAGCGATGCTGGTCGCCGTAGAGGGTGATCTCCTCCAGCACGCGCCGGTGCATGGCGCGCGCCCCGCAGCCCATGTCGTGAAAACGCAGGCCGGTGATGCGGTTGAGGATGAAATGGAAGGCCCCGGCCTGGAAGCGGTTCAGACGCGAATCGATGCGCGGCCAGCGGCGCGCGAGCGCGAGATCGCAGTGATCCAGGGCCGCGATCAGGCGCGGGATGCCCGAGGGCTCGATCTGCTCGTAAGCCGGCAAGGTCAGGATGCGCTCGCCCGCGGCATGGTTGAAGCCCACCATGATTGCGGTCGCCTCCCCGAAGGGGCGCGAGAGCGCGATCACCCGCAGACGCTCGCCCTCATCTATCAGAGACTTCAGCTCCGCCAGGACGTCCGGGTAACGCCCGTCGAGGACATAGGTGATCTCGAAGTCGAGCCCGCTCGCGCGCACCGCGTCGCGGTAGCGGAAATACAGCTCCCGCACTTCGTCGAAGCGCTCGGTCACCGGAACGATGACCGACAGATCGACCCGTCCGGGCGCGCTCACGGCGCACCCCCGGGCCGCTGCGCGTCGATGACCTCGGCGCTCACCTCGGAGAGGCGCTCGATCCGCACGTCGCCGGTGCGATAGACCAGCTCGCTGAACACCCCCGAGAACAGGACGAACGCGGCGAGCGCACCGAACAGCACGCTGATCCCCATAGTGATGAGCGCCGGACCGCCCGCCTCGCTCCAGGAGCCGGTCAACGCCGCCACCAGGGCCGCGAGGCTCACGATCAGGGCCGCACCGCCGATGGTGCCGAACCACAACAGCGGTCGCGCCACCGAGGAGAGCAGCGTCTTGATCGCAAGCAGGTCGAGCAGCACGCGGTAGATGCGCGAGAGCCCGTATTTCGACTGCCCGTAGCGGCGTGCGAAGTGGTTCACGCGGATCTCGGCGATGCGCGCGCCCGCGATACTCGCCATCGCCGGTATGAAGCGGTGCATCTCCGAGTAGAGGGGGATCATCTTGATCAACCGCGCGCGATAGGCCTTGAGCGAGCAGCCGTTGTCGCGGATGGGCACGCCGGTCACCTTGCCGATGAGGCGGTTCGCCACCCACGAGGGCACGCGCCGGGTAAGCAGGCGGTCCTGGCGCCGGTGACGCCAGCCGACGACGATATCGTAGCCCTCGTCGAGCTTCGCGAGAAAATGCGGGATGTCCTCCGGGTCGTTCTGCAGGTCCCCGTCCATGGTCAGCAGGACCTCCCCGTCGGCGTGATCAATCCCCGCCGACATCGCCGCGGTCTGCCCGTAGTTGCGGCGGAAACGGATGGCGCGCACGCGCGCGTCCTTCGCGGCGACGGCGCGCAGCCGCTCCCAGGTTCGGTCGGTGCTGCCGTCATCGACGAACACCATCTGACCGCGCAGCGCGAGGCGGTCGAGTACGGCGGCGATGCGCTCGTACTGCGGGAACACGTTGTCCTCCTCGTTGAAGAAGGGCACCACGACCGAGAGATCGACCGCGCCGCCGGCCCGCGCGCCCGGCGCCGGTTCCCCGGACCGCTCCGCCGCCCCCGCCGCGCCGGCGACCGCCCCGTTCACGCCGCGCTGCGGGCTCCGCCCGCCTCCGCGATCCGGTCTTCGAGGTCCGCGCGGCTCTCACCCTCGATGCGCATGCGGTACCAAACCTCGCTGTTGAGCAGCAGCCAGAGCCGGTTGCCGTGGTCGGCACGCCCGCCGAGGTGTTCGCGCACCAGGGCGTCGACGGCGTCCTGACGCAGCACCCCGGCGCCCGCGAGGTGCGAGCCGCGCAGGAAGAGGTCGAAGAGCGTACGGTACTGGCCGGACAGCATGTACGGCAGCGCCGAGGAGAATCCCTGCTTCGGGCGCTGCAGCACCGCGTCGGGCAGATAGCGCTCGGCGAGCCGGTACTGGATGTAGCGCAGCGTGCGCCCGCGCACCTTGAGCGCGACCGGCAGCCGCGCCGCGAACTCCGCGAGCACGTGATCCATGAACGGGCTGCGCGCCTCGAGTCCGTGCGCCATGCTCATCCGGTCGAGGATCATCACCGGGTGATCGGGCAGGCGCACGCAACTGTCGGCGTAGAGCATGCGGTCGATGGGATCGTCCGCCGCCGCCTCGCCGTAGGGGACGCGCACCGCCGCCTCCGGATCGGCCGCACCCGCCGCGGCCATCGCCGGCCCATAGAGCCCCTCGCGCTGGGACGCGTCGAAATAGAAATAGCCGAGGCTGCGCGCGTAGCGCGCCCCACCCTCCAGGAACGACAGGCGGTGCAGCCACTTGGCCTGGTGGGCGGCGCTCTTGTACCAGCCCCCGTCCGGCACCAGCCGCAGCAACGGACCGATGCCCCAGCGACGGACCACGCCCGGGATGCGCGCGTAGAGCCCCGCGTAGCGGTTCCCGTAATAGCGGTCGTAGCCGCCGAACAGCTCGTCGCCCCCGTCGCCGCCGAGGACCACCTTGACATGCTCGGCCGCCATCGCGGAGATCGCGTACATGCACACGGACAGCGGATCGGAAGGCTCGTCCAGGTGCCATACCAGCGCCGGCAGGGTCTCGAGGAGGGAGGGCTCGACGACGCGCTCGTGGTGATCGGTCCCGTAGCGCGCGGCCACCATCCGTGCATAGGGGGCCTCGTCGAAGCGCCGGTAGGGCAGGCCCATCGAGAAGGTCTGCAGCGGCTCGGCGATCGCGTGGCGGCGCAGCATCGCCACCACCAGGGTCGAGTCGAGGCCGCCGCTGAGGAACGCGCCCACCGGGACGTCGCTGACCACGTGCAGGCGCAGGGCCGCGACGATCTCCGCCTCCAGGGCGTCGACCAGATCCCCCTCGCCGCCGCGCAGCTTGGGCTCGTAGCGCAGGTCCCAGTAGCGCGCCTGCGTCACCGTGCCGTCGGGTCCGACGCGCAGCGTGTGCGCCGGCGGCAGCTTGCGCACCTCGCGGAACATGCTGCGCGGAGGGGCGATGAGCCGCAGCGCGTAGTACTGGTCCAGCGCCTCGGGATCGAGTTCGGCCAGCGCCGGGTCGAAGGCGAGGAGCGCCTTGATCTCGGAGGCGAAGGCGAACTCCGTGCCGCGTCGCACGTAGTAGAACGGCTTCTGCCCGAGCCGGTCGCGCGCGGCAAACAGGGTGCGTCGCTTCGCGTCCCACAGGGCGAAGGCGAACATGCCGCGCAACCGATCGACGCAGCGCTCGCCGACGGCCTCGTAGAGGTGCAGGATCACCTCGCAGTCGGACCGGGTCGCGAAGCGGTGGCCGTCGCGTTCGAGTTCCGCGCGCAGCTCGCGGTAGTTGTAGATCTCGCCGTTGCACACCAGCCACAGCGTCCGATCCTCGTTGGCGATGGGCTGGCGCCCCCCGGAGAGGTCGATGATCGACAGCCGGCGCTGTCCCAGGGCGACTCCCTCGCCGAGGTGCAGACCCTCGTCGTCGGGGCCGCGGTGGCGCAGGCTCTCCAGCATCCGCGCAAGTGCATCGCGCCCGCAACGATCTCCGCCGACGATGCCCGCGATGCCGCACATCCCGCGCGTCAGCCCGCCCGCACCGCGCGCGCGTCCGGGCGCCCGCGGCGGGCCTCGACGACTTCGCGAAAGAGCGCCTCGTAGCGCGCCGCGCAACGATCGATGAAATAGCTCTCGACCCGGCGGCGGTTCTCCGCACCGACGCGGGCCGTGAGCTCGGGATCCTCCGCGTAACGGCGGCACGCCGCACGAAACGCCGCCTGATCGTTGAGCGCGACCAGCGCGCCGGTCTCGCCGTCGACGAGGAAATCGCTCTGTCCGCCGTAGTCGTAACAGAGCACCGGGAGTCCGCAGGCCATGGCCTCTAGGAACACCAGCCCGAAGCCCTCGTGCTGAGTGGTCGAGACGAACACGTCCGCCATGCGCAGCAGGGCGAATTTCTCCGCCTCGCCGACCCGCCCGAGGAATTGCACGCGGTCGGCGACGCCGGCCGCGGCCGCCCGCGCCCGCAGCCCCTCGAGCTGCGGGCCTTCGCCGATCACCAGGAGGTGCGGGCGCCGCCCGCCCATCTGTGCGAGCGCATCGATGAGCTGATCGACCGCCTTGCGCGCGACCAGGCGCCCGACCGTGACGAGCACGAAGTCCTCCGCCCGCAGGCCGTAGTCGGCACGCGCGGCCGTCCCGGGCGGGGGCCGGCGGATTCCGAGCGGGATACGCAGCGGTTCGACGCGGTCCGTGAAGTAGCGCCCGACGTTGTCCACGGTGTTGCGCGACTGCCCGACGACGCGATCGGCGTCGAGCAGCAGGCGCCGCACCCAGGCTCGCAGCGGCGCATGCCGGTGCGGTGAGGTGCGTTTGCTGGGGTCGTAGAGGTCGCCCCCGTGCACGGAGAGGACGTTGGGGATCCCGGCCGTGCGCGCCAGTGCCGCGCCGACCGGCCCGCTGGGGAGCACGAAATGGGTATTGACGACATCGTAGGACTGCGCCCGCATCAGGGCCTTCCCGGCGCGTATGCCGTTCACCATGTAGCCGAGCATCGATACGAAGCTCGCGCGGGAGCGATCGCGGCGCAGTGCGACCGGGACGCGCACCACGCGGACGCCGCCCTCGACACACTGCGCGGCGAGTCCGGCCGCACGCGAGGTGAGCACGGTGACCTCGTGGGTCCGGGCGAGTTCCTCGGCGAGCAGGGCGTTGATCACGCCGCCGCCGCCGCCGAGCGGCGGATATTCGTAGTTGCAGAACAAGATCCGCATCCTGCCGGCGCCCCCCCGCGGCCGAGCTTCCGAAGGCCGGCACCGGGTGCGCACGCGGGCCCGCCGACGCCTCTTCGGCTTAACGGCGCCGGACTCCGCCCGCTTGAGTGCCCCCGGCCCCGCCGGCCCTGCTTTCTTCTGCTTTTTCCCGACGCTACCACCGGCCCGGGGAAACCGCAAGCGCCGCCCCGATTTCGAAAAGAGGGGGTGTCCGACTGGCGCCGGGACCCGCGACCCCATACCCTATAAGGCCGGGATGTGGGAGCGATGGGGGGATCGGTGAAACGAGCAAAACGCGAGCTGACGGCCCGGATGGAGCCGTTCGACTCCTTCTGGGAGGCGCCGGATGACATCGAGAAGGGCTATTCGAAGTTCGGCCTCTTCTACCGCCGCAACTACCTGCCCCTGCTGCCGCGCGAGCGCGATGCGCGCATCCTCGTCGTGAGCTGCGGGCCGGGCTACTTCGTGGACCTCCTCACCCGGGAGGGGTACACGAACGTGCTCGGCATCGACTCCTTCGCGGACAAGGTCCGTTACGCGCAGGCACGCGGCCTGAACTGCCGGGTCGAGACCGCCTTCGAGTTCCTCGATGCGACCACCGATCCGTATGACGTGATCTTCTGCGAGCAGGAACTGAATCACCTCACGAAAGAGGAGATTCTGGAGTTCCTGGCGCTGTGCCGGGAGAAGCTGCGCCCCGGCGGGACCCTGCTGGTGCACGGCCTCAACGGTGCGAACCCGATCACCGGTTCCGAGGCGCTGGCGCAGAACTTCGACCACTACAACACGTTCACCGAGTACACGATGCGTCAGGTGCTGGAATACTCCGGCTTCGAGCAGGTCCGCATCTTTCCGCTGAGCCTCTACGTCTTCTACACCAACCCCTTGAATTACGTGCTGATGCTGGTTTCCGCCCTCTATACGCTGTTCTTCCGCGTCAGCTTCATCCTCTACGGCAAGAAGAACCGCATCTTCACCAAGAAGATCGGCGCCGTGGCGCGGCGCCCGGCGGCCGCGCGCGGTTGAGTCCGGGCCGGGCCGCGCTTCACCCCCGCAGGAGGCCCTGTTCGCGATACCAGCGCACAGTGGACTCGGCGCCGGAACGGAAATCGGTCTTGGCCTCGAAGCCCAGCCGTTTCGCGCTCTTTTCGCGCGCGAAGTAGAAGCTCTTGCGAAAGAAGTCCAACCTGCGCCGGTGCAGGGGCGGCTGGACGCCCACCCGCCCGAGGGTGTTCTCCAGGACCACCGCGGCGAGGAGGAAGGGCCACATCGGCGCGGTGAAGCGGCTCCCGCGACGACCGAGGACCGATCCGATGATCTCCACCATGTCGCGCGTGGTGAGCACCTCCGGCCCGGCCAGCACGAAGACCTCCCCCGGCGCCTGCTCCGACACTGCCGCGGCGAGCAGACCCTCGACCAGATCGTCCACGTAGATCAACTGGTGCAGGTTGTGCCCGCGCCCGATCATGAAGAAGGTCCCCGCCTCGATCGCGCGAAACAGCTTCAACAGCCGCCGGTCGCCCGGACCGTAGGTCTCGGAGATGCGCACCACGGCCACCGGGATCCGCTCCGCATAGGACAGGGCCAGCCGCTCGCCCTCGAGCTTGGTACGACCGTAGACGTTGACCGGGACGGGCGGCGTATCCTCCGACAGTCTGCCGCGGGCGGCGGAGCCGTAGACGCCGATGGTGCTCCCGTGGACGACGCGCCGCACCCCGCCCGCGAGCGCCGCCTCGAGCACGTTGCGGGTCCCCTCCACGTTCACCCGGCGGAAGTGCTCTTCGCCCACATTGGCCTCGTGCTGCGCGGCGGCGAGGTGGTAAATCGTCTCCATTCCGGCCACGGCCGCACGCACGCGATCCGCGTCCGCCACCGAGCCGTCGATGCACTCCACGCCGTGTCCCTCCAGATCGGCGCGGTTGCGCTCCTCCGCCTCGGTGTTGACCTGGGCGAGCACGCGCACGGTATGCCCGTCCGCCCGCGCGCGCAGGGCCAGCCGCGAGCCGATGAAACCCGTACCCCCCGTGACCAACACGTTCATCGCTCCCCCCCGTTGCGCGACGCGAAATTCCCGGCGAGTTCCGCCACCGCGGCCGGCGGCCGCACCAGGGCGCGGACCTCCGCCAGCTCCGCGCGCGAGCGTTCCGCGTCCCAACCGGCCTCCCGCGCCGCGAGCGCGGCGCACTGTTCCAGGGCGGCGTCCGGCGGCGGGCGCCCCGTCCCCAGGTCGGTGCGCCGGAAGACCACGTCGGCGAGGCGCACCGCCATCTCCTCGCGCACCGCGTGGACCACCTCGGCGCCGAGCACGGTCGAGCCCGTGAGCGGGCGCAAGAGATCCCGCGCCCCGGCGGCACAATCGAGCACCCGCCCGGCCGCCGCGCCGTGATTGTGCGCGAGCGCGGCGGCCGCGGCCGCATCGGCCTGCCCGCCGAGCTGCGTGTGCACTTCGGCACACAACGCCTCGAAGGAGCCGAAATCCCCGCCCCAGACCGGCAGGCACGCGGTATCGGCGCGAGCGCCCGAACGCCCGAGCCAGCGCGTCACCGCATCGATCGCCGCCGCGGCGTCGCCGCGCGCCATCGTGTAGCGCACGCCGATCAATCCGATCACGCCGCGCGCGCCGCCCCTCCTGCCGTAGTCGATCAACGACGAGCGCTTCCCGTAGCGCAGGTTCTCCGCGCCCGCCTCGTTCTCTCCGAACGGGACCAGCCCGAAGTTCAGGCGCGCGATCTCTCCGGGTTTCAGCCGCAACCCGGGGTAGGCCGCGTTGACCTCCGCCAGCAGCGGACCCAGCTCCCCGGCGCTCACCCCGAGCGCGTCGGGGGCCCCCGTGTAGACCTTGTGCCAAACGCCCACCAGGGTGCAGTCGCGCCACGGGACGATGAACAGGTGCCGCCCCGATCGGCTGAAGATCGCGTCCGGATCACGGGTCCGGGTACGCACCGCGAGGGCAGGTGCGCGCGCGGGCCTGCGGTCGACCACGAAGCACAGGTCCCTGGAGAAGGTGCGCGGCGGCGGGGCGCCCTCCTGTCCCGCGGTCGCCGCGAGCGCTTCGGTCCAGGCGCCTGCGGCGAGCAGCACGGCGCGCCCTTCGACCTCGAACTCGCGCCCGGTCAGGACATCCCGCACCGCCACGCCCGCGGCGCGCCCCCCGCGCACCAGCACCGAGCGCGCCTCCAAATAGTTGGCCGCGCGCGCGCCGCGCTCGACGGCCGCGCGCAGGAAGGACCAGACCAGGCGCGTCGGGTTATACATCTGGGCGTCGCTGAACATCGCGCCGCCGGTCAACCCCTGCGCCTCGATCCCCGGATAGCGCGCCAGCACCTCGGCGCGGCTCAGGCCGCGGTTGCGCGGAATGGCGCGCCCGGGAACCGTGAGCCCGCGGTTGCGGTCCCAGGTCAGCAGGTCATAGACCGTCATCCCGGCGCGCAACACGCCCTTCCCGTCCTTGCCGCGGCCGTAGGTCGGGATGACGATCGGCAGGGGTACGACCAGGTGCGGGGCCACGCGCAGGAGCGCACGGCGTTCCCGGCAGGAGGCGCGGATACGGGCGAGATCGCCGTGTTGCAGGTAGCGGATCCCGCCGTGGACGATGCGGAAGGAGTTGGCCGATGCGCCTGCGGCGAAGTCCGCACGCTCGACCAACGCCACCGTGAGCCCGCGGTTCACCGCATCCCAGGCCGCGCACGCACCGAAGATGCCGCCGCCGACCACGATCAGATCGTAGCGCCCGCGGGCGAGCGCCTCGGGATCCCTGCGCAAACCTAGCCCCCTTCCCCGTCCCCGGTCGCTCCCGGCAGCCGGCCGCAGTGCGCCCCGGGCAGGACCGCATGGCGCCACTCGTAGGCGACCAGACGCGAGCGCCGGGGCAGCGCGACGGGTCGGGCCTGCGCCTGCACCGCCGCGACGACCGCCGGCGGCACGATCCGCGGCGAGCGCATCCAGCGCCGGCGCTCGGCGATGACCAGCCCGGTCGGATAACAGGCCATGATCCTCCGTACCGCCGCCGCGGATCCGACCACGCGGCGCCCGGTGCGCGGATCGACCGCGAACTCGCGCCGCGTGTGTGTCTCGCGCAGATTGCTGGCGTTGATCTCGTAGTCGTAGCGCCCCAGATAGTAGAGCGCCTTCACCCCGGAGTCGGTCAACACGACGTCGCTGCGCCGGGCGAGCGGGCGCAGCACGGCCAGCGCCGCCGGCCAATCGGCGTTGCCGCGGTATCCGGCCGGCCCGCGCCACTGCGCGTCGGTGCGCGTGAGCATCCGGTAGGTCAGCGGGAAGGCGGGGTTGGAGACGAGCACGAAACCGAAGAGTCCGGCGAGAAACGCAGCCGCGCCAGTGCGTTCCGCCCGGACTCCCACCAGCGCGCGCGCGGCGCCGCGCGCCAGCCCCGTCAACGCCGGCAGCAGTTCCGCCACCGCGATCCCCCAGACGATGAAGAAGAACGGAAGCGTGTAGGCGATATACCGGGCCTCTTTGGGACCCGCGAGCGTGTGCACGACGATCGCGACGGTGAAAACGACCGCCGCGAACACTGCCGGAGCCGGGCGCCGGATCGCGGCCCACAGCGCCGCCAGCGGAAACAGGCTCCACAACGTGGGGTATTGATCCATGAACCAATAGAAATAGAACCGGTGATTGGAGACCATGCCGGCCTCCCAATAGGGCGGGACCCGGAAGGTCTGCCACAGGCCGGCGACCCGCCCGCGCTGAAACCACGCCAGGAGCGCGCCCGCGACCACGATCCCGATCGCGATCCGCACGATCACGCGGCGCCCGCGTGCGGGTAGGGAAGGCAGCCGGTAGAGGACGCGCGCCGCCGCCCAGACGAGGACCGCGAAGACGGCGATCGCCGTGGTGATCTGGAGCATGAGTGCGAACCCGAAGACCGCGACCGTCCCCGCCGCGGCCCAGCCGGCCCGGGCTCCGCGGACCCGCCCGTCGGCCAGCGCAAAGACGCCGACCGCGCCCAGGAGCACGCACAACGATTGCAAAGTATAGAAGCGCACCGTCTGGGAGAGGAAGATCAGCGTCGGGCTCACCGCCACCAGCAGCCCCGCAACCCAGCCCGCGCGCTCACCCGCCGTCGCGCGGACCCAGAGGAATACCAACGGCACCAGCAATGCGCCGGCGGCCAGCGCCGGCAACCGCGCCGCGGCGAGGTCGTCGCCGAACCAGCGCATCGACCACGCCACCAGGATCGTGAACGGCGCGGCGCGCGTGTAGGTACCGCCCCCGATCGACAGGGTGTGGTGTTCGATCCAGGAACGCGCCGCGAGCAGATGGTAGAACTCGTCGTAGACCGGTGTATGGTCGAGGTGGATCAGCCGCAACGCCAGCGCCACCAAGAGCAGCGCGGCGGCGCCCGGCCACGCCGCCGACCGTCGCGGCGGGTCCCCCGCCCCCGCCTCACGCGCGTCGCGATTCTGCATGTCTCACCGGTCTCCCCGTGCGTGCACCGATCCTCCCAACCGGGCGGTTCGTGCGAGCAGGTCCGAATAGAGCTTCAGATAACGCCCCACCATCGCCGATTCGGTGAAGCGCTCGCGGATCGTCCGCGCGGCGGCCGAACGCATCGCGCCGGCGGCGGCCACTTCGAGTGCGAGCGCATCCGACAGCGCACCCGCGAGCGCCTGCGACGAACCCGGCGCGAACACGAGGCCCGTACGTCCGTGTTCCAGGATCTCGGTCACGCCCGGCACCCCCGCCGCCACGCACAGGGCCCCGCAGGCGCAGGCCTCCAGGAGCGTGAGCGGAAAGCCCTCGGCGCGCGAAGGCAGGACCACCGCCGCCGCATCGCGGTAGAGCGGTCTGAGCGCCGCGTTCTCCAGCGCACCGAGAAAGCGCACGCGATCCCCGGCGTCCCGGGCGAGACGTTCGAGTTCCGCGCGCTGCGGCCCGTCCCCCGCGATCCGCAGTTCCAGGCCGGGGTGTGCGTGTGCGAGGTCCGACCACGCACGCAGCAGGAGGTCGACGCCCTTCATCGGATGGAGTCGCCCGACGAACAATACGAACCGCCCGCCGTCCGCGCCGCGACCCGCCTCGCGACGATCCGTACCGAACCAGTCCTCACCGATGCCGTTGTAGATCACCCTGCCCTTGTCCGCGACCGCGGGGTAACGCACGCGGGTGTCCTCCAGCATCGATGCACTCACCGCGGTGACCGCGTCGGCGCGCGCGAACAGGCGCCGCTGCCACGCCACCAGGCGCGGGTCGGCCTGCGGGGCGACGCGGATCTCGCTGTTGTGCACCGTGACCGCGAGCGGCCAGCGGTGGGGAAGGCAGTGGGCGAGCACCGCGGGGATCGACTGGCCGATCGGGAACTGCACGTGCACGATGTCCGCCCCCCACTCGCGGATCACGCGCCGCAACTGCCGCGCCGAACGCGCCGCCGCAAGCCACGAGCGGGGCCGCGTCACGGACGGGAAGGACGCCGCCGCGATACGCCAGATCGGGATCTGCCCTTCGAGCGGCCTACGGGGTAGCCAGCCGGCGCCGATCTCCACGACCCCGCTCGGGTGACCCGCACGCGTAAAGGCGCCCGAGAGGCGGCGCACGAGCAGCTCCACGCCACCGAGCGTGTCGAGTTCGTCGTAATGAACGAGGAGGATCCTCATGGGCGTAGCGGGGCACACGAGGAGAACGATACCAGAAGCCGGGGGGCGTGACTGCGACCCGGAATCGTCAGGCGGCGCTCCGGGGTCGGGCCGAGGGGTCGCGCCGGCGCCGGCGCAGGCGGCGGCGCAGGGAGGCGGCGGCCGGGACGAGGGCGAACGGACCGAGCGCGCCGCCGCCGGAGGCGCCGGTGGCGGCGCCGGAAGCCGTCGGCAGCAGGGGTCCGCTGGGGTCGACGATGACGCCGTTGACCACCCCGTCGGCATCGCCCGCTCCCCCGTCGACCAGCGTCAGCGTCGCCTTGCGCCCCGCAATGCTCACCGCACCCGCAAACGGCTCCACACGCC
>Ga0256829_1001174_pt1 | contig 22495 bp, 20 predicted proteins | sample 131447metaG_FD_185979 | JGI IMG/M metagenome (GOLD analysis project Ga0256829, IMG submission 185979) | Hydrothermal vent microbial communities from Lau Basin, Pacific Ocean - 131-447 | ecosystem: Environmental > Aquatic > Marine > Hydrothermal vents | place: Pacific Ocean: Lau Basin | collected...
AAACTCCATCTTTGTTGTCTTAGCAAAAATCGACCATATTCTCTACAAATCCCGTGCATATAACTCACTTATGTCACTTAATAAAATTCTTAAAGCAGTTGATTCACATGCCTGTAATCTTGGAAAATGGTATGACAGTGAAGGAAAAGAGAGATTTTCACAGACATCTGCATATGCACAAATGGCTGCTCCGCATAACATTGTGCATACAAATGCAAATAGCAATCTTGCATACATTGATGCAGCAGATTCGGAAAAAGAAGTTTTATCTCATTCTAATGAGATTATTGACAGTTTTGATAAAATGGAAGCCGCATCAGAAGAGCTTTTTACACTTCTTGATCAAATGCTGCGAGAAACAGAAATTAGCAGCAAAAGGGCATAAAGCTTCACACTACTCCCAATCCTCATATTTGGATTTGGAGTGCTTATCTTTTTTATATCTTCTTGCATTTTTATTTTTATCTAACTGATTTGATTCATAAAGCAACTCTTCTTTGATATTTCCAATATCTTCACTACTCTCTTTACAGGCTATCATCTTTTTAACAAGTTTTTGTAAATCTTGCAGTTCACCTTTATAGAGAGCTATCTCTTCGACACGGCTGTAAACTTTCAGTGCATTGTCTATTTTCTTATCATAACGCTCTTTTGTCATATCTTCACTGTTCATTAAAAAAGAAATCATACTCTTATGAAAACGTTCAAGTGCACGTATATAACGGAGTCTATTAGAATTTTCGATAGCTTTTTTCGATGCTGCCATTTTTGTCCTATTGTTCATTTATAGATATAATTATACTTAAAAAATGGAGAATAAATTGAAAAAAATCATTCTAACACTTCTACTGCTGAGTGTTTCACTTTTTGCAGAGTTGACAAACCAATATATGACAAAAGATTTTTTAAATAAAGGTATCCCTATTGTTGATGTAAGAACTCCAGGGGAGTGGCGTGAGACCGGACTTTTAAAAGGTGCCATTCCTATTATGTTTTTCAATACAAAAGGTAATTATGATGCCCGTAAATTTTTAGAAGAGCTCAATAAAAAAGTAGATACTAAAAAACCTTTTGCACTCATCTGTCATACAGGAAGCAGAACTTCCATGATAGCACCTTGGCTTTCAAAAGAGTTTGGATACAAGGTCATTAACCTGCAAGGCGGTATGGAGTATGCAACAAAAGGCTTGCACATAAAAACCATCCCTTATAAGCATTAACAGTGCCTTCGTGGGTTAAATTTCTGTTTTACCTTGCAGTGCGAATTGTCATCACATTCGCAGTGCTTGGGCTATTTATCTTTTTACTCTGGTGGCTGCTTTACTCTATATTTTACTAAAGTAGTGATTTAATGACATTGCTGACACCCTGGTGCAAATTATAGTTTGCAATAGGAAAATCCAGATCTTCGCGTTCCAAATTTACTGTGTAATGTGAAAGATACTCCCCTAAAAGTTTCAAATCAATCGCTTCATATTTGTTACACTCATCTGCATCGAGTGACGTTCGCAACAGTTCACCGGCTTCATTAGAGTGAGCTAGTGTAAAAGCCAGAGTTTTTAGACTTAAAAAGTCACTCCACTCTAAAAAGAGTTCCGGGGACAATGTCTCAACTTTTTTACCCTCAGGGTTAAAGAGCAGGTTCATCTCACGCAAAGGAACTAATACTGAAAGAATTGCTCGCGAAAAGGGAACAACTTTATCTGCCCAAAATGGAGATTCATTTCTTGTTTGCAGTTCTGTGTCAATTAGAGTGACAATACTCTCTACATCAGTATTTTTAAAAAGCTCATATGTTTCTGGTTTCATTCTTATCCTTTGTAATATTTTACATTAATTTTTCCCTATAATCAAATGATTTATAAAAAATTATAATTATAATGTTAAGTTTAACTTATTTTTAAACTTAAGGGTAGTAGAATTTTATATAAAAATATATAAGGATAAGCATGAAAAAAATTATTACATTATCAATTTTAGCTTTTTTGACTACAGCAATCTACGCGGAATCAGATGTAAATTCAACTACAAGTTCAACACAAGCTCAAATTGACGCATTAAAAGCGCAACTTGAAAAGCTTGAAACTACACAAAATGAAAAGATTGCAAAACTTGAAAAGAAACAAAAACATAACACTAAAAAAATCAGTGCTGTAAATAAATTAGCAAATAACGATAACTTGAAATTTAGTATCGATTTTAGAACTGCTTATGATAATGTAAGTTATAAAAAGGCAGATGGCTCAAAAGATACAAATGATGTATTTAGCAATAGACTTTGGATGAAAATGGCATATGCTCCAACAAATAATATCTCTTTCTTTGGAACACTCTCATACTATAAAATATATGGTCAAGTAGCACAACCACATCCAGGAATGGATCAAATGGACTGGGTTGTTAGTGGCACAGCTGGTTCTACGAATACGTTAAGAGTAAAAGAAGCATTTTTCTTATATAAAAATGATACTTTCTTAGGTATGAATGTTCCATGGACAGCAAGTATTGGTCGTCGTCCATCAACTGATGGTTTATTGATAAATTACAGAGATGATCAAAAAGCAAAATCTGCTATTGGACATAATATCAATATGGAGTTTGATGGAGCAAGTTTTAACTATCAACTTGAAAATGTAACTGATATACCAGGGATGTCACTTAAATTCTGTTTTGGTCGCGGTATGAGCGATGTTAACAGTAGATATAGTGGTATAGATTATAATAGTACAAATGGAACCTATAGTATGAATGGCTCAAATAATTATGGTAAAACCCCAGGTTTTTCTAATACAGATTTAGTGGGTGTTCTATTTAAACCATATGATGATGGTCAATATTCACTTCATACTGTGTGGTTTGATGCATTTAATCTTCCTGGTATGTATGCTACTGGTACTCCTAATACATATGAATTTAAACAACATGGTGATGTTCAGGGTGGAGCAGCTAGTTTTATAGCTGATGGTATAGGTGATGGCATTAGCGATATGCTTGATGACACAATTTTCTTTGCATCTTTTGCGTATAGTCAAACAAATCCAGATGCTGGACAGACAATGCTTGGCTCAGACAAGAAAGAGACGGGAACTTCTTTTTATACCGGTTTGAATTGGCCATGTCAATTGATTGATGATGCAAGAGTTGGTGTAGAGTACAACCATGGTAGTAAATACTGGAGAAGTTTTACATATGGTGAAGACACTTTAGTTGGCAGTAAAGTTGCAACACGTGGAGATGCTTATGAAGTATGGTTTAATAAAGATCTTATACATAAAATTTTAACTGCACAGATACGTTATACATATTTGGACTATAAATATACAGGAAGTCATGCTTTCTTTGGCGATGGTGGAACACCAATGACAATGAGTGAAGCTATTGCTGCTGGGCAAAATCCAGTAGAATCAGCTCAAGATGTACGAGTATATTTAAGATATAGATATTAAATACTTAAGAAACCTTTTATGGTTTCTTATAAATTTCTTTCTTCTTTCAATTTTTCCCATAATCTCAACTTATTTAAATTATAACGTAAATAAAAGCTATTTATAAGTCAAGCTATATTATTATAGTTAAATCTAATGAGTTTCATAAGTTATTCTTAAACTTATGCTCCATTTTAGAAAATTATAAAGAGGAAATGCTTATGAGTGTAGAAGTTTCGAGAAGAAAATTTCTTCAAGGAAGTGTGGCTTTAAGTGTTGCTGGTGCATCAGCAGTCAGTGCTACAAATCTTTTCTCTAGTGAACATGCTAGTGAACATAAATCAATAAATAGCAGAATACCGAGTACAATTACAACTAAAACAAGTACAAAAAAGGCAGAACATGTGCCTTTTCTATGTGGTATATGTGTAAATAAATGTGCTGGTCTAGCTAGAGTTGAAGAGGGAATAATTACAAAATTAAACCCTAATCCATATTTTCCAAAATCGAGAAATATGCTTTGTCCAAGAGGGAATGCAGGTATTCAAACACTTTATGACCCCGATCGCCTGAAATATCCAATGGTAAGAATTGGTGAGAGAGGTGATGGAAAATATAAAAGAGTCACTTGGGATGAAGCTTATGAAGCCATCCTAAATGGTACTGATAAATTTAAAGGTATTAAACAAATTCTTGATGAAGAGAAAGATAACCGTGCAACTATAGCCTACTGTAATGGAGAGGGTCTTTCAAAAGAGGGCTTTGAAGTTTTAGTTGGTGAAAAAATCGGTTCTCCTAACTATGTAGATGAAATCAGCATCTGTCTTGAGACTACTCTTGGTGGATATGTAAATACAATAGGTACTTATGGTGAAGCAGATTTAAATAATGCAGATTATTTAATTATAGCAGGTGCGAACAGAGCTGAAGCTATCATCACTCCTGATACTATGGACCTTTTTAAACGTTCAAAAGGACGTGGACTTAAGACTATAGTTTTAGATCCAAGATTTACAAACACTGCAGCAAAAGCTGACAGATGGTATGCAGTAAATCCGGGAACTGACCTTGCATTTGTACTTGCGCTAACTTATGTAGCCATCAAAGAAGAGTTGTATGATAAAGCTTTTGTTGCAAAACATGTAGAAGGATTTGATGAGTATAAAAAACATATTCTTTCCCATAACTATACGCCTGAATGGGCAGCGAAGATTACAAATATTTCTGCAAAAGAGATTTACAAAACAGCGCGTGAATTTATGGCTGCACGAAGTCCTATCTATTATCAGGGTCGTCGAAGTGTATTTTCAAAAAATGATTTCCAACTTCGTCGTGCTATGGCAATCTACCAAGGTTTAAGTGGAAACTTAGATAAAAAAGGTGGTCTTGTTTACGGTCAGAAATTACAACTTCCTAAAGAAGATATTAATGCCCCTATTTACGGACAAGCACAAGCACGATTTGATAGAGAAGGCATTGCTATTCCATCACTCAAAACTGGCTCTTGGATTGTTCTTAGAAATATGGTACTTGAGGGTAAAAACCCTTATCCACTCAGAGCAATGTTTATGAGAAAACACAACCCTATGAGTGGTGTTCCAAATACGAAAAAGACAGAGACATTCTTAAGAAAAATGGATCTCAATATTATGATTGATATTCTCCCAAGTGATACTACAATGTTTGCTGATGTTATTTTACCAGAAGCGTCTTATTTAGAGAGAACTTCTCCGGTCGCGAGTTATGGAGGAATGGAACCTGCAATTGTACAAAGAAAAGCAGCGATACAGCCTCTATTTGAAACAAAAACTCCTGAAGTTATTTACAAAGAGCTAGCTGAAAAACTTTCACTTCCTCTTTGGGAAATCACTAAAAAATATGATGAAGATGTTCAAGATGACACTGAAGGAATGAGTGAAAAAGAGATTCAAGCGTATTACAAAGAGAATGGTTTTGATCTAGCTGAGCCTTGGGAAAAGCCTGTTCATGAACAAAATGAAGAGAGAATCACAGAGGCATTTGGTGAAAAAGCTTGGGAAATTTTAGATGAAAAAGGTGTTTATTATCCAAATATGGAAGAGTACCATACACAACTCAATCCAAATGAATTTCAATATTATCCAGAAAATAAAAAACACTACTCAACACAGGGTGATAAGTTAAAAGTTAAATGTAATTTGACCAACTTAACAAAAAAAGGTGTGGATGCAATGCCCGCATGGCATGATGATATGGCATTTAGTGTTCCTGCAAACAAGTTTAGACTCATTACTGGTCGTCATGCACAGTTTACCCAAAGTGGTACGACAAACAACATGATGCTAAGAGACTTAATTCCTACAAACTATATTTGGATTAATGATCAAGTATGTGACAAAATGGGAATCAAATTCGCAGATAAAGTTGAAGTAAAAAGTCCTATAGGCAAAGTAACCATCATGGCTTATCCAACAAATAAAATTGCTCCGAATCAAATTTTCATGCTTCATGGTTTTGGCGGAAGCAGTGAAAAGATGGAGATAGCTTATGGAAATGGTGCAAATGATGCTCTGCTTATTGAAGATAAAATTGAGCCGGTATATGGTGCAGCGGTCATGCATGACACAAATGTAGAAATTAGGAAGGTGTAATTATGGCAAGATATGGAATGGCGCTTGATTATAAAAATTGTATCAACTGCAAAGCGTGTGAAGTCGCTTGTAAAGAAGAAAATGGTGTAGAACTTGGTGCAGAAAAACATAGAATTTGGGTAGGTGCAGATAATCCCAAAGGGGAATGGCCGCTTTTAGATATCGCATCTGCAGCATTTTTACCAAGCCAATGTCAGCATTGTGATGATGCTCCTTGTCAGGAAGTTTGTCCAACACATGCAACTTACTATGATGAAAATGGGGTTGTACGAGTAGATGCTGATAAATGTATTTTATGTTCATACTGTATGAATGCTTGTCCCTATGATGCAAGATATGTAGATGAAAGAACGATGACTATCGATAAGTGTACTTTTTGTTCAGACACAAGGCTTGCTCGTGGTGAAACTACTACTGCTTGTCAAAATACTTGTCCTACAAAAGTAAGAACATTTGGTGATTTAGATGATCCAGAGAGTGAGATTAGTGAACTTCTAAGAACAAGAGAGCATTTTAGTCTGAAATCTCATCTTGGCACTAATCCAAAACTTTTTTATCTAACATAAGGAGAATAAAATGAATTTTATTAAAAAAATTATACCGATGAAGGACTTTACTCTAAAAAGTCTTATGACGTTTGAAAAGACTCCTTTAAATATTTTTATGTTTATTGTAACAATTGGATTGCTTGGCGCTTTTGGTTGGGGTGTTATGGAGTATGTAATACATTCTCATGAAGCTTATAATGTTACAAGAGAACATCCATGGGGACTGCTTATTGCAATGTATATTTTCTTTGTTGTAAGTTCAACTGGTCTTTGTATAGTCGGTTCTTTAGGTGATGTTTTTGGTTTTAAAGATTATATGGCAATGAGTAAAAGAGCTATTTTAGGTTCAATTGTAACTATCATGGCTGGGTTTGCTGTAATTTTATTTGAAATAGGCCACCCGGTAACTATGCTTATATACAATGTTCTAAGTCCGGGGCTCACATCAGCTATCTGGTGGATGGGTACACTTTATGGGCTTTACCTTACATTTATGATTATTGAATTTGTTTTCTTAATGCGTAATGATATGAAAAATGCTAGAATTTTTGGTCTGATTGGGCTTTTAGTAGGTCTTGCAGCTCACTCAAATCTTGGAGGTGTTTTTGGATTCTTAAATGCTAGAACTATCTCAAATGGTGTTTTCTACCCAACATATTTCATCTTAACTGCGTTTATCACAGGTATATACTTAACATATTTAATGTATGGATTTAGATATAAAATGCATTTTCCAGAAGATATTAAAAAAGGGCTTATAGGTCTTGCTAAAATTCAAGCACTTCTTTTGGGTATTTTAATGTTCTTTGAAACATGGAAACTTTTGACTGCTGTTTATGGTGGAATGCCAGGTCGTGCAGATGTAGCTGAACATATATTTCATAGTGGTGAATTCTTATATGGAGAAGTTCTCTGTGGTATGCTCATTCCATTTGTAATCATGTTAATAACTAAATGGAAATCAATTAATTTATATGTATACACTTCCTTTATCGGTATGATTGGTATCTTCTTTATGCGTTATGATTTAGTTCATGACACACAAGTAAAACCTCTGCAAATGATGAAAATTACAGAGTATCAACTTCCTCCCCAATGGGTTGAATATTTTCCAAGTGCTGCGGAAATTGCAATTGGATTTGGTGGGATAGGAATATTCTTAATGCTCTACTATTTTGGTCAAAAAATGTTTGATTTAGATAGTGGCAGTCACTAATCACTGCGTTTAGAAGTCTCATCTTTTGAGACCTCTAAATTTTGTTATAATATCTCTATGAATATTGTAGAAACTTCTAGAAGAAAATTCTTACAGGGTAGTGTATCTCTTTGTATTTATGCTTCTTCTGCCCTCTCCTCTCCTTGGAAAATAACAAAAACACCTAATAAAAAGGCAACAGACACTCCTTACCTTTGCAATATGTGCAGAAATAAATGTGCAGGATTTGCAAGAGTTGAAAATGGTCTTATCAAAAAACTAAATCCAAATCACTATTTCCCAAAAAGTCGCAATATGCTCTGTCCAAAAGGCAATGCTGGCATTCAAGCTATCTATGATGAAGATAGACTTAAATATCCACTTATTAGAATTGGAAACAAAGGTGATGGACGATACAAAAGAGCCACGTGGGATGAAGCGTATGACTACATCAAAGAAAAACTTGTAAAAATTATTGATGAGCAAAAAGATAATCGCTCAACCGTGGCTTACTGTAATGGAGAGGGATTTAACAAAGATGAATATATTAAGTTTTTTGGCTCAAAACTAGGAAGTGCAAACTTTTTAGATGAGGGAAGCATCTGCTTAAATACAAAACTCGGAGCAACACAACTGACCATTGGTGATGTGGGAGAGATGGATGTGGCAGGGAGTGATTATATGATTATCAGTGGTGCGAACAGATACGAATCACTCATCACCCCTGATAGTGTTGATATGATTCACTCTAAACAGAAACTTGTAGTGCTTGACCCTCGTTGCACTGTAACTGCCACAAAAGCAGATAAGTATTTGCCCCTTTACCCCGGAACAGATTTAGCATTTTGTCTGAGTATGATCTATATTGCATTAAAAGAAGAACTTTATGATAAAAAATATGTACAAGAGCAGTTTGATGATTTTGAAAAACTGCAATCACATATACTCAATCAAAAATATACTCCTAAATGGGCAGAGAGCAAAACGCATATCCCTGCTAAAAAAATAGAAAAAGTAACACGAGAGTTTTTTGCAGCATCTAATCCTCTTTACTACTTAGGGCGAAGAAGTGTCTGGAGTCAAAATGACTTCCAACTTCGTCGTGCAATGGTACTTATAAATGCACTTGCAGGAAGTATAAACAAAAAAGGTGGCATCATTTTTGGGCAGCCAATTAAGCTTGATGATGAAGTGATAAATGAAGCACTTTACAACAATGCTCAGGGACGATTTGATTTAGATGGCATAGTCTATGGTTCCCAAAAAGGCGGCAGTTGGTTAAACTTTCGCCAAAAAGTCCTCAATAAAACTGCACCCTACCCTGTAAAAGCAATGTTTATAAGAAAGCATAACCTTATGCAAAATATGCCAAATATTTCAAAAACAAAAAAGATGCTTGAAATGATGGATTTGGTTGTTGTACTTGATACCATGCCAAGCGATACCTCGATGATGGCGGATGTGATTTTGCCTGAGTGTACCTACTTAGAGCGTGAAGATATGGTCGTGAGTTTTAACAGACTTGAACCATCTTTAGCCCTACGAAACCGAGTGATAGAGCCACTTTATGAGAGTAGAAGTATGCAGGAAATTTTAAAAGGACTCGGTAAAAAGCTTTCCGTTCCTTTGTTTCATGTAAGTGCCAAATATGATGAAGATCTACAAGACAGCATAAGAGAGGATGGTCTGCACAAGGCATTTCTAGAGGGCGGTTATGATATGGCAGAACTCTACCACTATACTACAACACAGAGAAACAAAAGACTCATCACAAAACAGTTTGGTAAAAAAGTGTATGAATCGCTTAAAGAAAAAGGTGTCTGGTATCCTTATATAGCGCAGGAAAAAGAGCTTTTTAATAATTTTTATGAGTATTACCCTGAAAATAAACGATTTTATACTGTAGGTAAAAAGTACAGAGTAAAGGCGTACCTTAAAAAGTTAGAAAAAGCAGGATTTGATGCGATGCCAACTTGGCATAACCGTTATGATTTTGATTTACACGAAGATGAATTTCGTGTAATAACAGGACGATATGTCACAACAACCCAAAGTGCAACGGCAAATAATGTTATGCTCAAAGATTTTCATGAAGAGAATTATTTGTGGATAAACAACAATGATGCAAAAAGATTAGATATAGCAAAAGGAGATAGCGTTGTTGTTATGAGTAGTGTCTCAAGCATAGTCATCAAGGCTAATCCAACAAATAAAATAGCACCTAATGTCCTTTGGATTCCACATGGATTTGGTATAGATTCGCAAGAGATGACAAATGCTTATGCAAAAGGTGCAAGTGATAATATGATAATTGAAGATAAATTTGAAAAAATCTATGGCTGCGCAACGATGCATGAAACCAATGTAACACTAAGGAAATTATAATGGCAAACTACGGGATGGCATTTGACTATAAACTCTGCATAAACTGCCACGCTTGCGAAGTCGCGTGCAAAGAGGAAAATGGCATAGATTTAGGCGCGAAAAACCATCGCCTTTGGATTCAGGAGGATGCCGCAGTCTCTGGGGAGTTTTGGAATCTTAACAAAGATAAAGTAGCATTTATGCAGATGCAATGCCAAGAGTGTCAAGATGCTCCATGCATGAAAGCATGTCCGAATGGAGCGATTTACAGAGATGACAATGGCATTGTAAGACTCCATAAAAATCTTTGTGATTTGACAAGAGCTTGCATGAGTGCCTGCCCTTATGATGCACGTTATGTTGATGAAAAAAACCATGTGACAGATAAGTGTATATTTTGTGCCGATACGCGCTTGGCAAGGGGAGAAACAACAACAGCTTGTCAAATAACCTGTCCTGCTAAACTAAGATATTTTGGTGATTTGGATGACCCTGAAAGTGAAATAAGTAAAGTGCTAACATCCAGAAAACACTTTACTTTAAAACCAGAGCATAAGACAAAACCTAAACTCTTTTACCTTGACTGACCCTATGCACCATATCATAAACTGAGTGGTTTTTGCGATATGTGAGTGCAAGGCACACCGACGAGTCATAGCCGTAGCTATGACGAGGAGGTGTAACGCAACAATCGCGTGTCACAAAAACCACCCGGAGGGCGAAAGGATAGGCATTGTCCTGACTTCGTTAGAAAACCTTCACCGTAGCTACGGCTACGCTGAAGAACTTCCGCCTTGCATTACAACACCTCTCCTTTCGCTCAGTTTATGATATGGTGCATAAGGTCAGTCTTGAATAAACTTTAAAAAATTGTGGGTTGTATGGAGGAGTTATCTACACCTTCACCTTCATTTACTTCTTGCAAGTAATCCCAAAGTTTAGTAGATATTGCCTGATAACGTTTAGCAGTTTCACAGTTTGGTGCTATAACAGTTATGGGTTGCCCATTATCTCCCCCTTCACGAATTGCAGGTTCTATTGGTACTTCACCAAGTAGCTGTGTTTGATATGCATCTATAAGTGGTTGCGTTGTTCCTTTTCCAAATATATCATGTTCCGTGTTACAGGTTGGACAGATAAATCCACTCATATTTTCAACTACGCCCGCTATTGGAATATGTAATTGTGTGAACATATCCATACTTCTAATTGTGTCATCAAGTGAGACTTTTTGCGGTGTTGTCACACATACGCCTGCAGTTACAGGCAGACTCTGAGCAAGGGCTAGTTGGGCATCGCCCGTTCCAGGAGGCATATCAAAAAGCAGAACATCTAACTCTCCCCACTCAATATCTTCAAGCATCTGCTCAATCGCCTGAGTAACCATAGCCCCTTTCCAAATAAGTGAAGCACCACGTTCTACAAGTGAACCAATCGACATCACTTTTATGCCATGTGCAGGAATCGGTTTAATAGTCTTACCTAAAAAGACAGGTTGTACATCTGCAATACCCATCATACGAGGAATATTTGGACCATAAATATCTGCATCCAAAAGCCCTACTCTTTTACCTTGTTGCGCTAATGCAAGTGCAAGATTAACGGTAGTTGTAGATTTACCAACACCACCTTTCCCACTACTCACCATAACAAAGTTTTGAATATTTGGTAAGACATTTTTACCATCAGAACTCGTTTGTCTGGGCATTTTAGGTTGTCCTATATTTACCATAATATCTAAACCAAGTTTTGACAAGCGTTTTGTTATTTCTTCTGTTAACTGCTTTGCTATTTCAGCAGATGCTGATGGTATATCTAAGCTAATCACTATCTTTTTTTCTTCAATTTTTATATTTGTTAGAAAATCAAATTCTATAATGCTTTTAGAAAAGCCTGGATATGTGACTTTACTTAATATTTCTTCAATCTGTTGCTGCATTGACTATCTCCTAGAGATTTTTTGATAAATTTTTGAGTGATATTATAACAAATTGTTACATTGTAAAGTTAATTGTATAAATTACTTTTATAATAAATATTACTTTTATATAAAAATATATATAATAACTCAAACACTTAAGGAGAAAGAATTATGAATAAAATCGCAAAAATTGCATTAGGTGCAACTTTAATATTGAGTTTAGGTGCAACTGCTGCAAGTGCTGATGCTGCAAAAGGTCAAAAACTATTTTCTAAAAAGCTTAAAAGAGCATGTGGTGCAAATGGTGGTATAATAGCTGGAAAACATACACAAGATGAATGGACTGAAATCGAAGATGCTGGAAAACTTAAAGCTGAAATTAAAAAGATTTGTCCAAAAGTTAAAGACAGAGCACTGAAGACTAAATACATGAAAGATTATTATGACTTCTTCCATGACTTTGCGAGTGACAGCGGTAACGTTCCTTCTTGCTAGTTTTTTATAAGATTACTCATTAGAGTAGTCTTAAGAACACATATTATAAAACCCTAAGGATTTGTATTGCAACTAAATAAGAGTTTTATAACCAATTTCACTGCGTTTACATTAGTCATACTATCATATGAAATTACCAAATATCATGAACCCCTTCTATATACTGGACTTTTTGCACTCTCGGGAGCATTGACAAACCAACTTGCTATCCACATGCTCTTTGAAAAAGTTCCTTTGCTCTACGGCTCAGGTGTCATTCCACAGAGATTTGAAGCATTTAAAAAAGCCATCAAAGATCTAATGATGCAGGAGTTTTTCAATCGTGAACAGTTAGATAAGTTTTTTCAAAATGAAGAGAAGAAAATCAATCTCGTACCCATTATTGAAGATACTGACTTCTCCCCTGCCTTTGATGCACTTTCAAAAACTGTCATGGAGTCCTCTTTTGGAGGTATGCTTGGAATGTTTGGAGGGGAAACAGCTCTAGAAGGTCTGCGTGAGCCTTTTTCAAACAAGATGAAATCAGCTGTCATCAAAATTGTCAACTCACAGGCTTTTAATGAGACACTACAGCAACATATGCAGAGTTCAGCACTTTCAGAGGATTTGATTAGCTCAATTGAGCGTGTCATCGAAGCCCGTCTGAATGAACTCACACCCCAAATGGTCAAAGAGATAGTTGAGAAACTCATTAAAGAGCATCTTGACTGGCTTGTTGTCTGGGGCGGTATCTTTGGCGGGCTCATAGGACTTTTAAGTTCTTTTATACTTTGAGGTCCCCTTAGAGTACTTCTATAGTCACGTCATCACCAACAACTAAAACATCTCCTTTAACAATCTTGGCACGCTTGCGTGTCTCTGTCTCGCCATTACGAAGGACATAGCCCTCGGCAACTATCAGTTTCGCTTGGGCACCACTGTCAACTAAATCTAAAAATTTTATAAGTTTATAGAGTTCTATATATTCATCTTCTAAGGTAAATTTTATCATGATGCAATCATAGCGCAATTGTGTAACAATTTAAAATCTTTTCACGTACCCATGACAATAGGGTGTTTTTCCTTTTCTTTGATAATAATCCTGATGATACTTCTCAGCTTTATAAAAAACTGTTTGTTTTTGAACTGTTGTAGCAATGGCATAGCCTTTAGATTGTAAAACAGTTATGAGCTTGTCAATAGTTTTTCTCTCTTTCTTATTGGCTACAAAGATGACAGATTTATATTGAGACCCGATATCAGGCCCCTGTCCATCTTTTTGTGTTGGATCATGAATCTCAAAAAAGAGCTTTGCCAAAGCTTCATAACTGATTTTGCCAGGGTCATATGTCACCTGCACTGCTTCAAGGTAGCCAGTGTCCCCTTTAGAAACATCTTGATAAGTCGGATTTTTCTTCTTTCCGCCCATATAACCCGACACTACACTTGTAACACCCTTTTGCTTTTCAAGATAATATTCAACACCCCAAAAACAACCGCCTGCAAAGTAAGCTTTTTTCAGTTTTTCTTCTTTTTGAAACTGCAAAGAGATGGAATTTACACAGTATCTTGTATCTTTTTTTGTAAAACCTTCTCCTTCAAACACATGTCCTAAATGAGCGCCACAATTCGCGCAGACTATCTCAGTTCTGTAGCCGTCTGCATCTTGTACTCTTTTTATCGCTCCGGGAATGGCATCATCAAAACTTGGCCAGCCACAATGTGCATCAAACTTGTCTTTTGATCTATATAGCGGAGCACTGCACTGTTTACAAAGATAAACGCCTTCTTCATTAAACTTATAATATTTTCCGCTAAAAGGTTTCTCTGTAGCCTTATATAAAATAACACTTGTTTCTTGTTCATTCAGTTTATTAAGATGTAGCGAGGGTAGTTTTAAAAACTCAGCTGCATCTAGTGCTGTTATTAAAGTGACAGATAATAACAAGTATAGAAGAATTTTTTTCATATTTTGTCCTTTTTCAAGCTATACTTTAGCATTTATCTGTGCACTCTTTGTGCAAAAGTTCTAACTTTTTTTTACGAGAAAGATGTTTGATTGCATACTCCCTTTTTGATGCACTGCTTCTATCTTGACAAACTTCATCATAAACAAGTGTTACCGGTCTTCTGATTTTTGTATATTTTGCACCTTTATCTGAAGAGTTATGCTCCTCAAGTCTTCTTGGCAGGTCAGTTGTTATGCCTGTATAGAGTGTATTATCACTGCATTCTAAAATATAAACAAAATATTTCATATTTTCTCCATTGGATTCTTTCTCATTTTACACTAATTTTTCATTTTTAGCGTATCATTTTGTAACAAAAATATAATTCTTTTAACTCTGCTATTGTAAATAATTAAAAGTTATATTATAATCATATTCATATTTATCACAAAATAGTCATATTTTTTTGATACAGGACATAAAAGATGGAAAAGCATAAAGTAATAATAGTAGAAGATGATGAGATAACTTCACTTAATTTAAATATGTCACTACAAAAACATGGCTATAGTGTTGTAGCAGTTTGTGATAATGCCCTCCAGGCAAAAAATAAAATAGCGATGTACACTCCAGATGTTATCATCATTGACATCTCTCTACAAGAGAGTAATGACGGTATTGAACTTGCAAAAACAATCAAACAAAAGTATGGTATACCTTTTATCTATCTCACCTCATACAGTGATGATGATATCATCTCTCAAGCCAAACTAACAGAGCCTTACGGGTACATCGTAAAACCTTTTGATCCAGGCTCACTTCACGCAACGATTCAAATGGCTCTTTTTAAGTATCAGATGGAAAATGAGAGAAAAGAAGATATCGACTCACTCAAAGTAGACAAGCTCAACCTTGAAAAACTTCTCTACTCAAAAAGAGTTTCAGACAAACCAATTGTACCTTTTGGTGGAGATTATCACCTTGACATCAGCATTTGTGAGACTTTTTATAAGGGTAAAAAGATTAAACTTACAAAAAAAGAGAATGCTTTTTTACGCCTTTTAGTCGCACAACTCGGCCTTGTTGTCAGTTTTGAGCAGGCAATGAACTATGTGTGGGATGAAAATGGGGCAACAGAAAATAGTGTAAGAACACTTGTATGGCGTCTGCGAAATAAGCTTGAAACAGACATCATAAAAAATGCTTCAGGAATTGGTTACTACATAGAAGAGTAGCACGCTCAATAAACTTTTATGGAAGCAATCTTTTTCTCTATCTCTTCAAAAACAGACTCATAATCATACCCACTGTTTTCATTTTTTGCCATCTGCTCCATCTCTGCAGAATTTTTCAACAACTCTTCTATTCGAAAGTTTCCACTTGAACCTTTAATACTGTGTGCTTTAAGTGCTATTTTATTGTAATCTCTTGCTTGTATAGCACTGTGAAGTTCTGGCAGTGTAGAATGCATTTTTTTTATAAAGAGTGTCAACAGTAAAATTAATTCATCTTGCGTGAGCATCAGCTCTTTTGTCAATTTATTGACATCGAGCCCTTCTATTTTTGATTTTTTTGTCTTTTGTCCTGTTGTAACGCTCTCCTGTTTTGTTCCAGAAGCATCAACTTTTAAGTAGGACAAAAAGATACGCTCCAGCTCTTTTAAAACTACCGGCTTTCCTAAGAATGCATCAAAGCCTATGAGAAGTCCTCTCTCTTTTGCACCCTTAATAACATTGGCAGTAAGTGCTGAGATCGGCGTATGTGCAATTCCATTACTCTCTTCATACTCTATGATTTTTTTCACAGATTCAATGCCATCCATAATAGGCATCTGCTCATCCATAAGTATCAAATCATATGATTTTTCTTTGTAAAGCTCGTAAGCTTCAAGTCCATTATTTGCAACATCATAACTCAGCCCATATTTACTAAGAATAATTTTAATGAGCTCCTGATTAGCTTCATTATCTTCAGCCACTAAAATATGACCTTTAAACTGTTTTGATATCTGCTTATCATAGGCAGCATACTCTTTTGGATACATCAACTCATTAAAGACCATATGAATTTTTGAGCAGTACAGAGGAAAACACAAAGAGTTAATATGCTGATATTTGTCATAATTATCATACTCTCGGCTCATTAGTGCTACAAATTTTTTATTTGAGCTGAGTATCTCTTTTTTAAATGCGATATCTACCTCTTCATAGACAAAGATACAAACATCAAAGTCATCATCAAGTTTATCGACAATGGAGATGTTCATGTCAAAAATTTTTGCATATTTTAAAAATGATTCATGTTTAAAGTCAAGTTGCATATTTTTAGCATACAAAACCATCTTGAGTTTTTGAAATGAGTCAAGATTGTCAATTACCTTGTAGCCTTGCTCGGCAACTTCTATGGGAATTTCCATCCAAAAGGCACTTCCTTTACCAAGGACAGAAGCCACTTCAACTTTTCCGTTCATCAACTCTGCTAACTGGTAAGAGATAGAGAGTCCCAAGCCAGTACCTTCTATATTCTTGTTCTCACTGTACTGAGCTTGGGCAAAAGCGGTAAAAACTTTTTTCAAATCTCCTACATCAATGCCGATTCCATTGTCACTAACACTAATTTTCAGAATGCCTTTTTTATAGCTAGCTTCTACTTCAATAATGCCACCCTCAGGTGTAAATTTAATAGCATTACTAATAAAATTTGAGATGATTTGCTTTATGCGGAGTGCATCACCATAAAGCTCACGTGGAATTTTTGGGTTAATAAAAGAGCTGATTGTAATATCTTTTGCATTGGCACTCGCAACGAAAAGCTCCATAGTATGACTTAACTCTTCATGCAGAGAAAAAACTTTCGGCTCGATTGAAAACTCACCGCTACGTAGTTTTGAAAAATCTAAAATATCATTAATGATACTCAAAAGATTCTCACCACTGTTTAAAATGATCTCAAGATAATTACGATGTTTTTTAGAGAGATCTTCATCTATGAGAAGATTTACAAAACCCAAAATCGCATTGAGTGGTGTACGAATTTCATGCGACATATTGGAGAGAAAGTACTCTTTTGCCTGTCCGGCACGGATGGCTTCCTGTCGTGCATCTATGAGCTTCTGAAAAATCGTATCGGTATAGTATTTGAGTATTCCTCGGAAATTTTTATCAAACAGATAAGAAATTTCATCAAAAAGCTCTTTAGAATTCATTCCAATATCATAGGAAACGTCTATCATTGAACGGCGAAAATGGGTACATATTTCAAACAGTTCATCTGCACCGATTTCTCGAAATTTTAGATATGCCAAAAGTTCTTGCATAACTGGACAGTTACCTACTTCTACTTCTGCGGAGATAACCCCCATAAAATAATCAAAAACGCCACTTGCATATTTATCTATAAAATACTTTTCATCAATCTCATGCAGTTTTAAAATTTCTTTTGGTGAGTCATACGATACCCACTGTTTGAGTATTGTATCTTTTGCATCTATAAAATATTTTTGATGTTTGATGAGTGTCTGAATATTTGAAAGCATCTTATTCTCGTTTATCTATAGACAAAAAAGTATGCAAGCAGCATAATCAGAGTGAGTTTCAGAGCTACAATCAGCGCTGTGCCTATGATGTTACCTATCTGACAACTACTGCATGAACTCTGTTTTTTTCCTTCATACTGTGCATAAAAAAAGTAAACTACATCTATGAAGGCAACACCGACAGATGCATATAACAAAGAAGTCCATATATCTTTTAAAACGCTTGTATTATCAATAAAAAGCGATACAAAAAATGCGAGAGCCATCGCACCCATGATAATATTCATAGTGAGTACTAACTTATCTCTTTTAAAATCTGTAGGGCAATAATCTGCACTTCCGACATTAGCACCATTTTCGAGTCTGTTTTCGAAATTCCCCCGCTCCTTTTTGGACATTTTATGTATAAATGTTGCACCAAAAGTATAGTCAATCTTTCTTTGAATCAGAATAGCTAAAGCGCCGCTGGCTTTGAAAGAACTGTCTTTGCCATTTCTATCTTGATAAACTACACTGATATTTTCATATCGTTGAATGTTTGCGCTATGATTAGGGTAGTAGGCCGTTGACTCTTCACTGACAACATTTCCACTATGTGCAATAAGTCGGGGATTTATCATCTCTACAAGCTCGCCATCATCATTTTTGACAACGATTACATTGTAATAGTTTCCGATTTGAAAAGCGCTTAGTCCCTCTAAATTGTTTTGAGTGATAGTATCTTTAAGATCATCTATCAATGAAAACAACTCTTCATTAAATATTCTCACATCTGTTGCATATTCGACACTAAGGGGTGTGGGGTATTGAATAATATCTTTTACCATAAAAAGCCTTTTTGGGAACTACTATCAAGGTGTTGCGGAAATCGAACTTTGGGTGCGCACCCAAAGTTCTAAAATTTAGTGGCTTTTTCCAACCACAACTATCATTTTTACATTAATGATTACAAATCTGATAAACTGCCAAATAACACATGTTCTCATTGAACGAGCAAATTTACCCGGTATCATTGTTAAGCTAAATGCATCACTCTTTTGAAAGTTTGCTTCTTCTTCTACTATTTTTTGTTTACTCATAATTTCTCCTTTTTTTTATTCTGGGATCAGTGTCCAGCCTGGATTTAGTTTTGCTTTATAGATAAACAAGAAATGTAAAATATGTTTAATCCAGTGTCCCGCAAGACCAATTTCACCAAATGTATACTCTGTATCACGACCTGTTCCCGGGTATTTTTCAAAGTCAGGAACAACAGGGTAAACTGTCATTGCAGCTGCAGTTCCAGTAAATACACCTTTACCGGCAGAAGCAACACATGCAGCACCCATTTCAGCCATAGAAGCTTCGTGTAAATGTGCACTTTCCCCTTTTGTCATTAAGTCACAAACTGAATGTGCAACCGCTTTACCAATAATACCTGAAGGCATACCAGTTCTAGGTGGTGTCGGGTTAATCGGAGTCCCATTTGGTGAACTCATAGGTTTAGAGATAAGATGTGGTGGCGCAAAAGCAATACCTGCAGCAAACATATTTTTATATGTAGGGTTTTGATATGTTCGTGGCCAGTCAGATGCTTTCCAATTTTCATACGAACCAGCAGCATAGTTTGCATCAACTTTCATAAATCCATTTGGAGCAAATACAGTAGCTGTAATATCTTCACCAGCTTTATCGTAAGCTTTTAAACCAACACCAGCAAACGGTGGTATAAGCATTGAAAAATCAAACTCCTCTTCACCCATACTTCCATCAAGTAATTCATAATGAATTTTACCCGATTCTACTTTATTTACATGCGCACCTATTAACCACTCAATATTACGTTCAGCATATAGAGACTCAGCAAAAAGTTTTGAAGATACTACGTATCCACCAACTTTCATATGAAGTCCACCCATACCAAAATCACCCAAGAAAGACTCGTTTGAAATCCATTTCATATCAGCCATATCACGAACACCAGCTTTTCTGATTTCATTTTCAATGTTGAAGATATACTCAAATGCAGCACCTTGACATGTACACATACCATGACCTGTACCGATTAAGAATTTTTGACGAGTTCCGCCTTTCATCTTTTCAATCGCTTCTGCAAATTTTTCTGATGCATGTACTGCGTGGTCTGCAGTACAAACTGAAACTGTATGCTCACCAAGATTAGAACCTTCACCTAAACCTGGAGTAGCTCCAAAGTTGAGTTTTGGTCCTGTTGCATTGACTATGTAATCATACTCAATTGTCTCGGACTGACCTGCTTTATCTGCACTTGTGTATTCAATTGTAACAAAAGGCTTATCAGTAGATTCACCGCCTTCTGGATTGATTGAAACTGCTTTAGCCTGGTGGTATGTGATACCAGCTTTTGCATATACAGGAGCTAAATCAAAAGTAACTTCTTCTTTTGTCATTTGTCCAACGCCAACCCAGATGTTTGATGGAATCCAATTCCACTTTGCATTTGGAGTGACAACTACTACTTCATGTTGTGATCCTAACCATTTTGCAGCGAAAGTTGCCGCTGTATGACCAGAAACACCACCACCTAATACTACTAATCTTGCCATATATTCATCCTATTTTTCAAGTTCTAGACAATCTTATCAAATATTTATCAAATTTTTATCACAAATTTTGATAAATAGAATTTATAATTATAATAAGAATCAAAAATAAGGCTCAAAAGAGCCCTATATTAGGAAGATTAGAGAGCATATAAAATAAAAAAACTAACCCTATTTTACAATTTTATCAATTATTTCAAAAGAATTCTTTGAGAGTCCCTGTGTAGAAATTACACGTATGAGTTCTCGTTTCATGAGTTTCTGGTTTTCTTTGTTCATTTTATCATAAATTTTAAACGTAGAACAGAGATTTGAAGCCATTTGCGGATTTATTTTATCTATTTCTATGATTTTATCGGCAACAAATTTATACCCTTCTCCATCTTTAGAATGAAAGTGTTTATGATTTCTAGCGAATGTTCCAACTAACGAGCGCACAAGATTTGGAACTTTCTCATCATACACAGCATCATTTTGCAGAGCTTTGACACGGTGTAAAACATCATCACGCATAGAAGAAGAGAGCAGCGTGAAGTATTTATTCATAACAAGAGTATTTGCTTTGTATTTTTGATAAAAATCTTTAAATGCTGCCTCAGCCAAAGATTCATCTGTATGTTCAAGTACATCCAGCGCCACTACTCTGTCTGTCATTGTAAGCGAGTTGTCATACTGTGCTTTTGCAAGAAGTGCAATCTCTCTGCTCTCTAAAGCAGAAAGTAGTTTCAGCACTCTGTTTTTAATAGCACGCTGCGCGATGTGCTTACCGTCGATCTCTACTGCATCAGGAAAGTGATATTTATCATAAATATCAAGCAATGTCTCTTTATATACAGTAGCGAGATGTCTTAGCAGATCTTCCTGTGCCCCATAAAGTGCCTGACAGTCAATGAGTTCTTGTCTCTGCATTAAGGTAGAGATGCTTGGCAACTCTAAAAGCAGTGCTTTATAAGAGAGGTCAATACCCAAATCAAGCAGGTATCCATACGCTTCAACATAGGCTTCATTTATTCCTTTGCCTTCCATCATCGCTTCAAGTGTTTCAATAGCAAAATTTTGTGCCGCTTCATACTGCGTAAAACTATTTGTGTCATATTTCATTAAAAAAGCGTACTGATTTTCCTGCTGTTCTACTATAATAGGTGCAGAAAAATCTCTGTTAATTGAGAGAATCGGTTTTGCATCAAAAGTTTCAAAAGTAAAGGACTCTTTGGCTTGAGAAATGATGAGCATCTCTTCAAGCGCTTGAGAACCATCTGCATTTATGAGTGCCATTTTAAGCGGATAGTACATCGGCTGTTGTTTTGAGTCATCCACTGCATCGGGAATCTTTTGCGTGAGCGTCAGAGTGTAGATGCCATCTTTAAAATCTTCTTCAACAATGAGTCTCGGTGTCCCACTTTGATGATACCAAAGCTTGAACTGCTCCAAATCAATACCACTCGCCTTGCTCATCGCCCAGACAAAATCACCTGTCGTGACCGCTTCGCCGTCAAAACTTTTAAAGTACAAATCCATCGCCGCTCTCTGCTTTTCTTCCCCTAAGAGTGTGTGCATCATGCGAATGACCTCAGCACCTTTTTCATAGACTGTAGAAGTATAAAAGTTATTCATCGAAATGTATGATTTTGGCTGAATCGGATGGCGCGTAGGAGAAGCATCTTCGACAAACTGTCGCTCACGCAAGCCTTTTACATCTTCAATGCGCTGTACCTCACGCGAGTTCATATCTGCGGAGAAAGATTGATCTCGAAATACAGTTAGACCCTCTTTGAGAGTCAGTTGAAACCAGTCACGGCAAGTGATGCGGTTTCCCGTCCAGTTATGAAAATACTCATGCGCAATGACAGACTCTATGCCCATAAAATTAGCATCCGTTGCCGTGTCTGTATC